>JAEIGA010009321.1_pt1 | contig 14854 bp, 14 predicted proteins | sample 9270691 | NCBI WGS metagenome assembly JAEIGA01 (sample SAMN17057246, study PRJNA624740) | gut metagenome | biome: biome; isolation source: fecal sample | host: Bos grunniens | place: China: Xizang | collected 2019
AGTTATACCAAGTTTAAAATATACTGACAAACATGAATGGATTAGAATAGATGGAGAATTTGCTTATATAGGAATAACAGACTATGCTCAAGATCAATTAGGAGAAGTATTATTTGTTGAAATGCCAGAAGTTGGAGATGAATTAAGCCAAGGTGAAGAATATGGTGTAGTTGAATCTTCAAAAGTAGCATCAGATTTAATAGCTCCTTTATCTGGAGAAGTTGTTGAAATAAATGAAAGATTAGATGATGAACCAGAATATATAAATGAAGATCCATATGATGCATGGATAGTTAAAATAAAAGTATCTGATGAAGATGAGTTAGAAAATTTATTAAATTCAGATGGATATGAATCTATAATAGAGTAATTTAAATAAGAGTATGAAGGTTTGAGTGCACGCAAATCTTTCATACTCTTTATTAATGCCTGTAGAAATAACATATGCTAAAATTATAGTAGAAAAGCATATTGGGGGAATGGGATATGATAAAAGTAAATTTCACATCACATAATAAAGAAGTTTATTGTAATAAAGGTGATAGTTTATTAGAGATTGCAAGAAATGCAGATATATTTATAGATGCTCCTTGTAATGGAAATGTATCTTGTGGTAAATGCAAAGTAAAACTTATAAAAGGAAATGTTGATACAGAAAAAACTCGTCATATAAAAGATGAAGAGTGGGAACAGGGATATGTGTTAGCATGCAATACTAAGGTAATAGAGAACATAGAAATAGAAGTTCCATCTAAATTATCATCATCTATGCATGGAATGAAAATAGAGGGCAGTGATAATAAAAAAGATAAAGAAATATTTGATAGAGCAAAGAAGATAATAGAAGAAAATAATTTTGAATTTAAAACTAATATAGCAAAAACTTATATAGAGTTAGATGAACCTACATTAGATGACAATATTAGTGATATTGATAGAATAGAAAGACATGTTAGAAATAATTTAGGATATGATGAAATAGATTTTACATTAGAGTTACTTAAAAAAGTTCCACAAATAATAAGAGAGAAAAATTTCAAAGTAACAATAACTTATATTAAAGATAAAAATAAAATAACTATATTAAATATAGAATCAGGAAATACAGAAGATAAACTTTATGGAGTTGCTATAGATATAGGAACTACATCTGTAGTTGTATGTTTAGTCGACTTACATACTAAGGAAGTTATAGACAAAGCATCATCTGTAAATGCTCAGATAAAATATGGTGCAGATGTTATACATAGAATAGTATACTCAACAAAGAAAAATAGTCTTAAAGAACTAAATAAAGCGATAATAGATGAAACTATAAACCCATTGTTAGAATCTATTTATATAAAAAATAGTATAAATAAAGATAATATAATAAGCCTTGTAGTTGCAGGAAATACAACTATGTCTAGCTTATTCTTAGGAGTATATACAGATTTCTTAAGACAAGAACCATTTATACCGCCATTTTTAAAGTCACCTAAATTATTAGGTAAGGATATAGGATTAAATGTAAATAGTAATGCTTATGTATTTTTAGCTCCATCAGTTGCATCATATGTAGGAGGTGATATTACAGCCGGTGTATTATCATCAGGTATTTGGTCTAGTGAAGAAAATGTACTATTTATTGATTTAGGTACTAATGGAGAAATAGTATTCGGAAATAAAGACTATATGATGAGTTGTGCTTGTTCTGCAGGCCCTGCATTTGAAGGTGGAGGAATAAGTTGTGGAATGAGAGCATCAAATGGAGCTATAGAAAAAGTAAAAATTGATAAAGAAACATTAAAACCAATTCTTACTACAATAGGGGATACTAAGCCTGTAGGTATATGTGGCTCAGGTATAATAGATTTAATATGTCAGATGCTAATTAATGGGATAATAGATAGAAGAGGTAAAATACATAGAGATATAAATAATGAAAGAATAAGATTTAATGAGCATGAAATGGGTGAATATGTATTAGCGTTTAAAGAAGAATATAATCTAGAAAATGATATAACTGTAAATGAAGTTGATATAGATAACTTTATAAAAGCTAAAGGTGCTATATATTCTGGAGCATCAGTTTTAATAGAAAGTTTAGGTATGGATTTTAGTGTTATAGATAAAGTTTATATAGCTGGAGGGATAGGTAATAACTTAAATATAGAAAACTCAATATTAATAGGATTACTTCCTGATATAGACAGAGAAAAATTTATATATATAGGTAATAGTTCATTAGTAGGGTCTTATCTTGCATTAGTAAGTGAAGATGCTAAAAATAAGCTTAAAAATATAGGAAATGAAATGACTTATGTTGAGTTAAGTGTTTATCCAACATATATGGATGAGTTTATATCAGCATGTTTTTTACCTCATACAAACATAGAACAATTCCCAACAGTAAGATCAATATTAAGTGAGCAATTATAATATATTGAACTATCCGTATTGGATAAATTTGGTTGACTATCAATTAGTGACAGTGCTATACTCAAAGTATAAAAGAATAGTAATAAATGAGATTCTGAAGGTTTCTTCGGTGTATTGAAATACCTGAAGAAACCTTTTTTAATACAATTTAAGGGGGAGATAAGTTATGTGTGAATCAGCAGCTTATATTTTAAAAGAAGATGGATTAGAGAGAATAATGGATAATGTTGTTAGTGTAGATCCATTTGAAGGACAAGTTTATTTAACAGATTTATTAGGTGAACAAAAAATAGTGGATGGAGAATTAAAAGAAATAAGACTAATGGACCATAAAATAATAATAAAAGAAAATAAATAAAATAATAGGGGATATATAAATGATAATAGCAGTTATAGATGGAATGGGTGGAGGTATAGGTGCTCAAATAGTATCTAATCTTAGAGAAGAGTTACCATCATATATAGAGATATATGCACTTGGTACTAACTCTATTGCAACTAGTGCTATGATGAAATCGCATGCAAATAGAGGTGCTACAGGAGAAAATGCAATAGTTACATCAGTAAAAAAAGCTAATATAATAGTAGCACCAATATCTATAACTATTCCTAATGCTATGATGGGAGAAGTTACAACAAAAATAAGCGAATCAGTAAATGACTGTGAAGCCTTAAAGATATTTTTACCTATCATGCCAGAGAATATAGAATTAGTAGGGTTAGAGAATAAACCATTAGCACTATTAATAAGAGATAGTATTAAGTTAATAAAAAAAGAATTTAATATAAAATAATTGGGGAGAAAAGTATAATGATATTCAACAATAATATAGTAAAATTCCATCATGCAGATGATCATGACCACCCATATGGACATGGGCATGACCATGTTCATCCACATACACATTCTATATCAATTGAAAATAAAGATGAAAAAACTTTAAATATATTATTACTTCATTGGGTAAAACATAATGAATCTCATGAAGAAGGATTTAAAGAGTGGGTAGACAAAGCTAGGAATATAGGAAAATATGAAACAGCAAATAATATTGAAAAAGCCATTGAATACTTACAAAAAGTAAATGAGATGCTAATGGAAGCTAAAAAAAATATGTAGTTATGATTGAAAATAATAAGAAAAACTATATTATATATCGAATAGAAGAAAAAAATAAAAATATAAAATGTATTATGTATTAAGCTAAATATCTTGACGATTATTTTTTATTTACAAATTTTAAAGTAAAGTATAACATTATTTATAGATATAGGAATAAAGGTACTGAAGTACTTATTCAATTGGGGGATAACATAATATGTATGAAAAAAATACAATCTTAAATCATAATCCACATACAAATGGATGTTGTGGACATGGAGATAATTCTTGTTGTGGGAGCCATAGTCATGAAGAACATGTACATTCTCATATACATGAACATGGACATGAACATGACCATATAAATGGAGAAGGACATGACCACAACCATGAAGATGGATTCACAGGAACTCATACGCATGAACATCCACATACGCATGAACACGGACATGCTCACTTAGAAGAACATGACCATATTCATGAGTAATAATTCTAATTAAATAGTTTAATCATAACCATGAAGGTTTATATAGGCTTATTTTTGATGCCTAAATATATCTTTATGGTTTTTTGTTTTACATAAGTAAATTTATTTTACAATTAGGGGGAGATATATTATGATAAAAAGTTCAAGTTTAAAAAGATTTCTAGTAGCAATATCTATAATGGGATTAACATTAAGCGTTGTGGGATGTTCATCAAGCAATGAAAATAAAGATAAAGTATCAGAAAGTAAGGTAGAACAAAGTAACTTTACACCAGTAGAATTTACATATTCAGATGGAGCAAAAGATTATAATGTAAAGGTTGAAACTCCAAGAGAAAAAGCCGTAACATTATCTCAATTCATGACAGAGATGTTATTAGCTCTTGATTTAGGTGATAAGATGGTAGGAACTGCACTTTTAGATAATCCTATACTTCCTGAATTTGAAGAGGCATATAATAAAATACCAGAGCTTGAAATTGGTGAAGGACACTCAGTATCTAAAGAAGGATTTATTGCAATAGGTGCTGACTTTGTAAGTGGATGGGACTCATCTATAAGTGAGCAAACAACAGGAGCACCAGATGAACTTATAGAAAAAGATATAACTCCATTTATGGCAAAATCATATAATCCAGATGCTACAGTAGAAACTGTATACGAAGATTTCGAATTATTAGGGAAAATATTTGGAGTAGAAGATAAAGCAAATGAAGTAATAAATAAAATGAAAAGTGATATAAAATCTGTAACTGACAAAGTAGGAGATATAAAAGAAGAAGATAGAGTTAAAATAATGGTATATGACTCAGGTGAAAATGATGCAATGGTAGTTGGTTCAGGTCTTGCTAACAACTTAATAGATTTAGCAGGCGGTAGCAATATATTTGGAAAGGATGAAACTCAACCTTACATAAATGTATCTTGGGAAAGTATAGTAGCACAAAATCCAGAAGTTATAGTTGTAACAGATTACTTAGCAGGTTCTCCAGTTGAAGAAAAAATTGAGTTCTTAAAAAGTCATCCAGCATTAAAGGATGTTGATGCGATAAAGAATGATAAAATATATGTTGTAGGATTAGCAGATTTATCTCCAGGTGTTAGAAATCCTATGGTTATAGAAAAGATGTACGGATATTTCTTTGGAGAAGATAAATAATGAAATTATCAATACAAGAAACAAGAGACCTTTCTAAAAAGAGAGGTTTCTTATTTTGGACTATAGTACTAACTACATTACTAACAGCTGCAGTAGTTGGTGCTATAGCTATAGGTAGTACATATATAGAGCCTGGAGAAGTATATAAAGTATTACTTAATAAGTTATCCAATGGAATTTTATTTAAAGATGTTGGAACTGTTATGACACAAAATATAATATGGGAAATTAGATTTCCAAGGGTATTATTAGGTGCATTATGTGGATCTGGTATTGCTCTTTGTGGTGTGCTTATGCAATGTGTAACTAAAAATCCAATAGCAGAACCATATATGCTTGGTATATCATCTGGAGCATCTTGTGGAGCAGTTGCGGTTATAGTATTAGGTGGAATATCATCAATAGGAATTAATAGTATAAGTGTAGGTGCCTTTGCTGGTTCTATATTATCAGGAGTATTAGTATTTGCTATAGGTACTCAAATGGGAAAAACGACATCTACTACTAGATTAGTTCTTACAGGTATGGCTATATCAACAATATTTTCAGCACTTACAAATCTTCTTATATATTCAGCAGATAATTCAAATCAAGCTAAAAATGCATTGTTTTGGACTATTGGTAGTTTAGGTGGAGCAAAATGGGACGTTTTATTATTCCCATTTATAATCTTAGTTATAGTTATGATAATTGCATTTATAATGTCAAAATCATTAGATATATTACTTTTAGGGGACGATAGTGCAATAATACTTGGAATAAATGTAAAAATGATAAAATCTATAATATTGGTATTAGCAACTTTACTTACATCATCTTTAGTTGCAATAACTGGCGCTATAGGATTTATAGGTCTAGTAGTACCTCATATATCTAGAACTATAGCAGGGAGTGACCATAAAAAGTTAATAGTACTTTCAGCATTAATGGGAGCAATATTTTTAATAGTATCAGATGTATTAGCAAGAGGGATTTTCCCTCCAATAGAAATACCAATAGGAATAATAACAGCTTTAATAGGTGGACCATTCTTCCTATATCTAATTTCAAAGAAAAATTACTCTTTTGGAGGAAATGACTAATGGTTAAAGTTCAAGTTAAAAATTTAGGGTTTAGTATCGATAAAAAAGAAATACTAAAAAATATATCTTTTGAAGTTCCAAAAGGAAGTTTTGTAGGAATAATAGGTCCAAATGGATCAGGAAAATCAACACTACTTAAAAATATCTATAGGCTGCATAAGCCATCAAGTGGAAGTATAACTTTAGATAATAAAGATTTATTTAAGATGAAGGATAAAGATTGCGCCAAAGAAATAGCAGTACTTGCTCAAGAAAGTAATTCACAGTTTGATTTTACAGTAGAGCAAATTGTAAAAATGGGAAGATATCCATATAAATCTATTTTTGAAGATTATTCTAAAGGTGACATTCAGATGGTTAAGGATATGTTAGAAAAAGTAGGATTAAATAATTATAGTGATAGAAGTTTCTCTAATTTATCTGGTGGAGAAAAACAGAGAACTTTAATTGCAAGGGCTTTAGTTCAAAATACAGATTTTTTAATACTAGATGAACCTACAAATCACCTTGATATAGGTTACCAAATACAACTTATGGACCTTATTAAAAGTCTTAATATAACAACACTATCAGCAATACATGATATGAATATAGCATCTATGTATTGTGATTATTTAATAGTTATGAAAGATGGTGAAATTAAAGATTTTGGAAAGGTTGAAGATGTTATAACACCACAAATGTTAAAAGAAATATTTGGTGTAAATGCTTATGTAGGAGTAAACCCAATAAATAACAAGTTACAAGTTTCATTTATGCATACTCATGAACATATAAATGGAGTAGGTCATGATCATATACATGAAGATGGATTTACAGGAGAGCATGTTCATTACCATAATCATGATAAAGAGCACTCATTTTAAGATTAGCTAATAGCTAATCTTACTATTTTATTATGTATAATGATTATGTAATTTCAGAATTTTATTATACATAATAAAATAGTAAAAAATTTCTAAAAAAGTTATATAAACTTGTTGACTATTTTAGGATAAGATTATATAATTAAAGTATAAATTAAATAAACAAGGAGAAGTACTCAAGTGGCTAAAGAGGAACCCCTGCTAAGGGTTTAGGCTGGGTTATACTGGTGCGAGGGTTCGAATCCCTCCTTCTCCGCCAGTTAAAAGACTATGAATTTCATAGTCTTTTTTATTTTTCAAACGAATAAAAAGATACCTTATAGATAAACTATATCAATAGATATAATATATGAAAGAAGGTATTATTATGAAGAAGTTATTATATATAAGTGTAAACTCAAAGCCTGAAGATTTATCTGCAAGTAAGACTGTAGCGCGAGCATTTATAAATAAATTCTTAGAAAAAAATAAAGACTTTGAAGTAGAAGAAGTAGACTTATATAAAGAGCATATACCAAGACTTGAGTATCAATACTTTGAAAAAAGAAACTGTATAATTAATGAGGAGGATGCAAAGAAATTAGATGATAAAGGACAAGAGGAAGTACGAAAAATAAGAGCGTTATGTGACCAATTTGCAAGTGCAAATGTTTATGTAATAGCAGCACCAATGTGGAGTTTATCATTTCCAGCACCTCTTAAAGAATATATAGATTGTATAATGAGAGATAAAAAAACTATAAAATTTGAAGGAAAGAAAATAGAACCTTTATTAAATGATAAACCTAGAACTATGATATATATTCAATCATCAGGAGCTAATATACCTTGGATGTTAAGACCAATTCTTAATAAAGGACTTAACTATGTAGAAGATATAATTAAAATAATGGGAATTAAAAAGTTTGAAGAATTATTAGTAGATGGAACTGGATTTACTGAAGAAGAAAGAGTAGAAGCCATAAATAAAGCAATTGACAAAATAGATGATGTTATAGATTCAATGAAGTTTTAATAAAAAGAGCTTATCCTTACTATAAGGACATAAGCTCTTTTTTTATTAAATAATTGCATAGTGAATAAATATTATCTTCTAATAAAGATTCATTAAATTTTAATGGAATAATTTTAGACATATTATAGAATAAAATTATGTTATTATTTGAATCTATACCTTTATTTAAATGTAGATTTAATATTATATTATTTTCATCAGATACTATAGAGTAATTATCATTATATATATCTATATTAAATAAAGTACCTTCAAAAAGGTTATATTTAATAGATAAGGTATTTTTAGATATTTTATAAGATATTGGTACTAAATCTAGATGTATTTTATCTGTAATTATAGAAAGTATATTTAATTTTTCTTTCAAAATATCTTTTATTTTAAAAATTTTACCTAAATAATAGACATCTTCATAATTATGAAGTAGAATTTTATCTTTTAAGCTATCCTCTTGAGTAGCTGAATATTCTTTATATAAATTAACACTTTCTTTACCTGAAATAGTATCTTCCCTATATATACCAAGGTATTTTTCTATAGTTTTTAGTTTACAATCAGATAAAGACAAATTTTCTTTAAAAGGTCTGATGACTTTTAAAATATCGATATCATCATTTTTAGATAAAGAAAAATTTATATTATATTTTTTTAGTCTAGAATTTAAAAATGGAATATCAAAAGTTAAACCATTAAATGTAATATGATTTTTATAATCTTTTATAAAGTTTATAAAATTAAGTAAAAGTTCTTTTTCATCATCTTCAGAATTAGCAAAAAATTGTTTTATAATAGTTTTATTATCTTTATTAAATAAAATTCCAATCAATATAACTTTACAATATTTTGAATTTAGACCGGTAGTTTCTATATCAAGAACAAAATGATTAGGAGGAATATCTATTAGTTCATCTAAAGTTTTAGTTATTATTTCCATAAAATTTCTCCTTTTTTTAATTATATATTATAATAATTATTAGTATAAGCATACTTGCTTAATTTTTATTATAAATTAAATAAATAATACTTCAAGGTAGGTAGTTATGATAAGTATAGATAAATTAAATGAAAATCAGATAAAGGCTGTAGAACATGTAGATGGTCCTTGTATGGTTCTTGCTGGACCTGGTTCTGGTAAAACTAGAGTAATAACTTATAGGATAGCAAATATGGTTGTAAATAAAAATATAAAACCAACAAGCATACTTGCTATAAGTTTTACAAAAGCATCATCCTTAGAAATGAAAAATAGAGCATTAAGTTTAAGTAATGATATTAGAATGAATAAGGTTACATATGGAACATTCCATTCTGTATTTTTTAGAATACTACGATATTTTGAAAATTATAATATTGAAAGTATTTTAGATGAAAAAACAAAAAGGTTAGGATTAAAAAATATATTAAAAGGATTAAATATAGAAAATGCAGATGACGATGAGACCATAGGGCAAGTTATAAATGAAATATCATATGTTAAAAATGAATTAATGGATAAGAGGGACTTTAAATCAGAGGTATTAACTAATGATGAATTTATAAAGGTATATAACTTCTATGAAGATTATAAAGCACAAATGAATAAGATAGATTTTGATGACATGTTAATTAAAACCTATGAATTATTAAGAAATAATAAGGCAGCTTTAGAGCGTGTTAGAAGTGTTTATAGATATATACTTGTAGATGAGTTTCAGGATATAAATAAAGTTCAATTTGAGGCTTTAAAGTTAATTGCAAATCCTAATAATAATATATTTGTAGTAGGAGATGAAGATCAAAGTATTTATGGATTTAGAGGATCTAGACCAGATTTTTTATTAGAATTTAAAGAATACTTTGGTAATACTAAAAAGGTATTATTAGATATTAACTATAGATCAAAAGGTGAAATAATAGATATAGCAAATAGACTTATAGAAAAAAATACAAATAGATATGAAAAAGTTATAAAATGTGGGCAAGGAAATGGGGCTAAGGTAAATTATATTTCTCCAGAAGATTCAGAAGAAGAAGCAGTATATATAGCAAAGGATATAAAGGAAAAAATACAACAAGATTATACGGAGTATACTGATTTTGCTGTAATATATAGAACTAACATACAATCAAGAGCATTAGTTGATGTATTTATGGATATGAGAATACCTTTTGTAGTTAAAGATTCGATAGTTACTATATATGACCATTGGGCAGCCCAGGATATATTAGCTTATTTAAGAATAGGGGTTAATCCAAATTCAAATAAAGATTGGATTAGAGTTATAAATAAACCATTTAGATATATATCTAGAGATAATTTAAATTTAATAAAGGATGAACCTGATTTTATAAATGCATTGATAAATAAATGTGATTTACACCCAAAACAAGTCAAAACTATAAATGATTTAGATATAGATATAAGTTATGTTAAAGGATTAAATCCTAAAAATGCAATATCCTATATAAGAACAACTCTAGATTATGATAGATATATTTTAGATTACTGTGCTAATAGAAAGATAAAAACAAATGGTCTTATAGAAATATTAAATGAATTAGAAAGTTCAGCTACAAATTTCAAAACTATACAGGAATATTTAGAACATATAGAAAGAGTAAAATCTGAGTTGGTAGAAAATAAAAATAATAAAGAAACAGATGGTGTTATTTTCACAACTATGCATAGTGCAAAGGGATTAGAGTTTAAACATGTTTATATTATAGGTGCAAATGAAGGTACAATACCACATGAAAAGTCATATGAAATAGATGATGAAGAAAAGAAACATGATCAGATTGAAGAAGAAAGAAGACTGATGTATGTTGCAATAACTAGAGCAGAAGATAATATTTGTATAAGTTCACCTATTAGTAAATATGGTAAGAAAGTTTCAAAGTCAAGATTTGTTGAAGATATAAAAGCTCCAACTAAAAAAGAAATAGACAGTATATCTATAGGAGATAAAATATATCATAAAAGATTTAAAGAAGGAACTATAATAGATAAAAATGAAGATTCTATAAAGATAAGATTTAAAGATGGAGATAGAATTTTAAATTCAAAAGTATGCTTAACTAAGAGGATAATATGGAAAATATAATGTAATGTAGTAAATATATTTAATTAACATGGATGATAGATAGTTATTTTATGTATTTACTAAAAGTACATTAAAAAGTTAATTTTAATAAAAAAGCCTCTCTAAAATTAGAGAGGTTTTTATTATTTAATAATAGATTCCTTTTTCGAAGAAATCTTTAATTTCATCTAAATTATTAGTTTTTCCAAGTGCTAGCATAAGTTTTATTCTAGCTTTTTGGCCAGCAAGCTCTCCTCCGAATATACATCCGATATTTCTTAAATCTCTACCAGAACCTAAATATCCATAGCTATCGAAAACTCTACCTGAATGACATCTAGAAACAATAACTACAGGTATATCTTTTTCTCTTGCATACTTAACTCCTTCATACATCTTAGGAGGAATATTACCTCTACCCATTGCCTCAATTACAATTCCTTTATAACCATTATCAGCAGCAAGTTTTATAAATTCATCATCCATGCCTATGCCTGATTTAATTAAAGCAACTTTTGATTCAACAGTATCAGTATCTATTATTGTTCTGTATTCTGTGTTTTTGAATAGAACTAATTCATTACAGTCAATTATACCTAAAGGTCCCTTACTTAATGACTTAAAAGTATTTAAGGCTAATGTATCTGTTTTAGTTGCTTCTGAAGCTAATAAAACTTCATTATTTAAAACTATAAGAACACCTTTTCCGATAGCTTTATCAGATATAGCTGTACAAACTGCTGCAGATAAATTACTAGGACCATCATACCCAAGCTCAGAGCTACTTCTCATAGCCCCTGTAACTATAACTGGTTTTTGACTAGATATAGTTAAATCTAAGAAATAGGCAGTTTCTTCTAAACTGTCAGTACCATGAGTTATTACAGCACCGCAAATATCTTCTCTTTCAAGTAAACTCTCAACATAATGCTTTAATTCTATTAATCTTTCTGGAGTCATATGAGGACCAGGTATTTCAGCAAAATTACATACTTCAATATTAGCTACTTTATCCATGTTTGTAACCATTGACATTATTTGTTCTCCTGATAGAGTAGGAATAGCAGCACCTATTTTTTCATCTACTGTCATAGAAATAGTACCACCAGTAAATACTATAGCAACCTTTTTTTTATTCATTACAATATCAACCACCTTATTATTTGAAAATAAATGTATATTTTTTATTTTATCATATAAAAAAAAATATATATATAATTTATGCTAAAAAATGATATGAATCTATAAGTAAAAGTTGTAAAAAAAAAGAGCTTGGGGAAGCTCTTTTTTCGTTAAATTGACTTCCGTTGTCAATTTAACAATAATGGATATAAAGTCTATCCGTTCAAAAGGGGTATTGGGAATAGAGATTTTAATTAAGGTTATCAGGGGGATAACCATGTATTAATAATAACAAAATTCGACATTAAAATCAATAGTTTTTCAAAAAAATATAAAAAATAATATAAAATAATAAATTTAGACTATCTCTTATATTTTTAAAAATTATATAATAATAATATAGATTATTAAAAATTTGCAAAATAAAAACCTACTTCGCATCCGATCGTGAAGTAGGCTATAAATGAATATAAATTATTCATTTAAAGGGGTATTGGGAATAGAGATTTTACTAAGGTTATCAGGGGGATAACCATGTATTAATAATAACAAAGTTCGACAGGTTAATCAATAGTTTTTTTAAAAAATATAAAAAATATTACATTTTTTGTATTTTATTAAATATATTTACATGTTATAAAATTTAATTTGTATTATTAAGGTATTATATGTTAAAAAAAGAAATATTTAATGATATAATAGATAGATACGACTATAGATTAATGAATGTTTTTAGATATTTATTAATAATAAATATACATATATTAAATACACTGAAATTTGATTAAATATTATGTTAAATTCAATATAATAAATATCCTTTAATAAATAAAGTGTTTTGATTGGTCATAGATTTAATAAAGTAAATTTTAATATTTTTGATAATTAATATATGAATTTGGTAAAAATAAAATAAATATAAAATGTATATAATAGAAAGTTGGTGCAATGTATGGAGATATATTTAGATAATAGTGCGACTACAAAGCCATACAAAGAAGTTATAGATAAAATGGTTTATGCACTTAGTACAGACTATGCAAATCCATCTTCTTTACATAGAAAAGGTGTAGAAGTTGAAAAACATATAAAAAATATAAGACAAAGTATAGCAAGAACTTTAGGTGCAAAAGATAAAGAGATATATTTTACATCTGGAGGAACTGAATCTAATAATACTATAATAAGAGGTGTAGTTGCTTTAAATAAAAAAAGAAAGAATCATATAATATCTACTACAATAGAGCATCCATCAGTATTAAATACTTTAAAAGATTTAGAATCTGAAGGTTGTGAAGTTACATATTTAGAAGTTGATAATAATGGAAAAATAGATATAGAAGAATTTAAAAAAGCTTTAAAGCCTACAACTTGTCTAGTTACAATAATGCATGTAAATAATGAAGTTGGGTCAATACAACCAATACAAGAAATAGGTAAATATTTAAAATCTTTACAGGATAAAGTATACTTACATGTAGATGCTGTTCAGTCTTATGGAAAAATAAACTTTAGACCATCAAAATACAATATAGATTTTATGAGTATAAGCGGTCATAAGTTACATGGGCCTAAAGGTATAGGATTTATGTATGTAAAAGAAAATAATAGAATAAAACCTATACTAACTGGTGGAGGACAAGAAATAGGAATAAGATCAGGAACAGAAAATACACCAGGTATATATGGACTAGGTGAAGCTATAAAAATAATAAATGAAGATTTAGATGGAAAGATTGAAAAGATAGAAAAGCTAAGAAATTTATTAAAAAATGAAATAATAGAAAATATAGAAGATATAAAAATAAACTCTCCAGAAGATGGTGTATGCCATATACTAAACGTAACTTTCTATGGAATAAAAGGTGAGGTACTTCTTCATTATCTTGAGCAAAAAGGTGTGTATGTATCTACAGGTTCAGCATGTTCATCTAAGAAAAAAGGTAGTCATGTATTAAATGCTATGGGACTTACTCCTCAAGAGATAGAAGGGGCTATAAGATTTAGTTTATCTGATTTAAATACAGAAGAAGAAATAAAAGAAGCAGTAAAAATAGTTAAGGAATCAGTAAGTGATTTAAGAATGATAATGAGAAGAAGATAATCAATTTAAGAATGACAAATTTAAATTAAGAGGTGAAAAAATTGTACAATATATTAATTGTTAAGTACGGAGAAATAGGTGTAAAGGGTAAAAATAGATATATATTTGAAAATAAGCTTATAAAAAATGTAAAGAATATATTAAAGCCAATAGGTAAATTTAATGTATATAAAGAATATGGAAGAATATATGTTGATTTAGATGGATATGACTATGAAGAAATAGTAGAGGAAGTTAGAAAAGTATTTGGTATAGTTGGTGTTTGTCCAGCTGTTAGAGCAGAAAAAGACTATAATTTATTAAAAGAATTAGCATTAAAAATGTTAGAAGAAAAAATAGAGCAAGGATATAAATCTTTTAAAGTTGATTCAAGAAGAGGAGATAAAGACTTTAAATTAACTTCTCAAGAAATGAGTTTAGATATAGGTGGATAT
>JAEIGA010009322.1_pt1 | contig 14853 bp, 8 predicted proteins | sample 9270691 | NCBI WGS metagenome assembly JAEIGA01 (sample SAMN17057246, study PRJNA624740) | gut metagenome | biome: biome; isolation source: fecal sample | host: Bos grunniens | place: China: Xizang | collected 2019
CGATGGCTTCGGTGGATTGGAGGAAGGCGTATCGCAACGTCGTGACGACAACCTCTACCAATACTCAGTCACTACGAATGTCGACGCTGGTCGTCTGTTGCCCGAGAAGGTGAAACTCAAGGCGCCTATATATTATTCGTATAGCAAGGAGCGTACTTCGCCTCGCTATAATCCCCTTGACACGGATATGGAGATGGAAGAGTCGCTTGAATCTGCTACGACCCCCGAGCGTGACAGCATCAAGAATATCGCCGACCGTGTGGTGGAAAATCGCAACTTCTCTATCTCTGGTGTGCGCTTCGATATTGCGAGCAAGAAGTATTCGATGCCTTACGACCCCGCTAACTTCACCATTGGGTATTCACATAGTCGCCGCAACACCACTGGACATGTTACTGCTTGGGAAAAGGACGAGAACTGGAAAGTCAACTTCGGATATGCCTATAATCCTAACTTCAAACCCTTCGAACCGTTCAAGAAGTTGAAGGGCAAGAGCAAGTGGTTGAAGATTGTGAAGGATTTCAACGTCAACTATGCGCCACAGTCCTTGACCTTCAGCACAGACATCTTGCGCAGATATTACGAGTTGCAAGAACGTGATATGGAGAACCTTGAAAATCAATCCTTGCCACTCACGTGGTCCAGCGACTTTACGTGGAACCGCAACTTTGCTATCCGTTGGGACTTGGCGAAGAGTTTGCATTTCAACTTCTCGTCGGGTACTAATGCCGAGGTCGAACAACCCTATACAGCTATCAACAAAGACCTCTATCCAGACCGCTATACTGCTTGGAAAGATTCGGTTTGGCAAAGCATTCGCCATTTGGGTACACCGCTCACTTATCAGCAGAACTTTGATGCCTCATGGCAAGTACCGCTCAACAAATTGCCGCTTTTCGACTGGTTGACCGCTGATGCGAAGTATAACGCTACCTACAATTGGAATCGAGGTACATCCCTCAGCACGGGCATGAATATGGGTGGTGTAGTATCGTCGTCTCGCACTGCTTCGGGCAATGTCCGACTCAAGATGGAAACGCTCTACAACCACATTCCATTCCTCAAGGAGGCAAATAAGCGCTTCTCGACTTCGGGCATCAATTCAGCAGCCAACAAGAAGAATCAGGCGAAGAAGAACTATACTTCTGAGATTCAACTCAAACCCGATACCACTGTCAATGTGAAGCACAATCAGCGTAGCAAGAAACTACGTGTCACCGCTCTGCGTGCAGATGGTTCGAGATATCCCGTGAAGTTTAAGGTCTTGGATAATAACAATATACAAATCCTGTCGCAAGATACGGTCAAGGTGAAAATCACCGTGCAACCCAAGAAGCGTAAGGAGGAACAAGGATGGTATCAAGGGCTGCAACTCACTGCTCGTGTTGCTATGCTCGTGCGAAATGTCAGCGTTTCGTACACCAATAAATATAGCATGGCGTTGCCTGGTTTCTTGCCCCAGGCTGGCGACATCTTTGGTCAGCGTGCCACCGATGGCGGCTATGCACCAGGCCTGCGCTTCGCCTTTGGCATGGTCGACGATTCCTATATCGACCACGCAGTGCGCCAAGGTTGGTTGCTACAGAGCGACAGTATCATCACACCCGCTACCTCCAATATGGGCGAGGACTTGCAAATACGTGCTACGCTCGAACCCTTCACCGATGTCAAGATTGACTTGAATGCTTCACGTTCGACGTCGCAAAACTCCTCCACACAGTATATGATTGAGGGTATGCCACGTACCTATAGCGGTAGTTTCAACATGACGACGATGAGTATCCACACCGCTTTCGAATCGATGGGCGACGTGGACCGTGGATACAAGAGTGCTTCGTTCGACCGCTTCCTCGGCAAATTGCAATACTTTCAACAGAAGGCTGAAGCGCTATACCGTGGCAGTACCTATCCACATGGTTCTGCCCTGGCGGGACAACCTTTCGACCCCAAGCATGGCACCGTGGGCCAATATTCTGCTGGTGTCATGATACCCGCCTTCCTCGACACCTACACGTTGTCGGGTCGTGATGGATTGTCGCTGATGCCTGCACTGACGGCATTGCTGCCCAACTGGACCATTAAGTATGCTGGTCTGGCAAAGTTGCCACGCATGAAGAAGGTGTTCAAGAGTTTTAATATCAACCACTCGTACAAGAGCATCTATAGCATCGGTTCGTACAACACATTCACCTCGTTCCAGGCGATGAATGGCAGTCACGGTTTCATCACCGACGTCACCACTGGTCTGCCCACACCATCTACGATGTACGACATGTCGACCGTATCACTCAACGAAACTTTCTCGCCACTTGCTGGCATTGATATGACCTTCAACAACAACCTCACAGCCAAGGTGGAATATCGCAAGACACGTGCTCTGACGCTCAGCATGACTTCGGGTCAAATCACTGAGGCGCGTTCCAACGACTTAGTCGTAGGTCTCGGTTACAAGATTGCCGACCTCAACCTGTTTGCCCCACGCAAGGCGGTGCGTATGAAGGGCGACAAGCGCAGCAAGGGTAAGTCGACCAAGGGTGGCGAAGACGATTCGAAATCCAATAGTAGCAGTTCGTCGTCCAAGGGTCGTTCGAGCAGCAGTGGTGGTTTCAGTCAAGACTTGAACCTACGTTTCGACTTGACCTTCCGCAATCAGAGTGGTCTGAATCGCGACATCATGACGGCGCTAACGCAAGCGACCTCGGGCAACCGTGCCTTGCAAATCTCATTCTCTGCTGACTATGCGCTGAGCAAATACCTTACGCTCACAGCGTATTACGATCGTCAGTTCAACAAACCACTCCTCACGACCTCGTCATACCCTATCACCACCCAAGACTTTGGCGTGACTGTAAAGTTTGTGCTGAATAGGTAGAGTAAGTGATCACTATTCTATTAGGATCAATAGGCAGTTGTTAACAGTCAGAAGTCTGCATCTATATTAGTAACAATGCTATTTTTCATTGTGTAGATGGAATTTCTAAAAAAATACTCAATATTATAAACGATAAATATAGGATAATTAATTTTAAATCATAAATAACTTATAGGTCATCGTTTATGTAGTACCCATTTATGAGTACTATATTTATTAGTGCAGGTAAAACTTCATACTGAATATTTGCTTTTGTTCATACTAAGTAATTCTGAATTTTAAATTCTCAAAGAAATTAGCGCAATAGAAATAACCTTGTTGAACCTCACAAAATAAACCAAGAAAAAACCAAGACTTTTTTTAAAAAAATCGCCGAGGAATTTAAACAACACGTCGCAAAATTTTAAAAAGGTTTTAGGTTGTTGACAAAAGTAGAATAATAGCATAGAGCTTATACCGAACTCACGTTATTAGAACCATTTCTATTCTCACTAACTCGGTGTAATTTACAACAAAAATTTTTCACATACTCCTATGGTCTTTGCTATGACTTTTCTATGCCCCCTCTTGCGCCTTCAAGAAAATTTAGTAACATATTTTGAATTAATTTTCAGTTTCAAAATATATTTTAGAAAACTTTTCCTTTGAGTAAAATTTGCAAATACTTGATATACAAATAAATAAAAACTCGATAAAGAAAACTTTATACATTTATCTATTTATTTTTGTTTTTATTTGTGCAATCCGAAACTTATGATTAGATTTGCAAAACTTTTTCAAAAAGAACTAATCCCTTTGTTAATATTTCGGTATAATGGACAGAAAAATCTTCACTTATGATGAAGCTTTTAAGGCTTCTTTGGCTTATTTTGACGGCGATGAATTGGCCGCACGCGTGTGGGTTAACAAGTATGCAATGAAGGATTCGTTCGGCAATATTTTTGAACAATCACCTGTAGATATGCACTGGAGATTGGCTAATGAGATTGCTCGAATTGAGTCGAAATATCCTTCGCCTATGCCTGCTGAAGATATCTTCCATCTACTGGATCACTTCAAATATATTATACCTGCGGGTAGTCCAATGACTGGTATTGGCAACGAGTATCAGATTGCTTCACTTTCCAATTGTTTTGTGATTGGATTGGATGGAGATGCTGACTCGTATGGCGCTATTATGAAGGAGGATGAGGAACAAGTGCAGCTGATGAAACGACGTGGTGGAGTAGGGCATGACTTGTCACAAATCCGCCCCAAAGGGTCGCCTGTGAAGAATTCTGCTTTGACCTCAACAGGTCTTGTGCCATTTATGGAGAGATTCAGCAACTCTACACGCGAAGTTGCACAAGATGGTCGACGTGGCGCTTTGATGCTATCTGTCAGCATTAAGCATCCCGATTCTGAATCTTTCATTGATGCAAAAATGACAGAAGGCAAGGTGACTGGGGCAAATGTAAGTGTGAGAATAGACGATGAATTCATGCGCTGTGCTACAGAGGGTAGAGTCTATAAGCAACAATACCCCATAGATAGCAACAATCCAATGGTCAGTCAGGAAATTGATGCTACCGCATTGTGGAAAAAAATTGTGCATAATGCTTGGCGAAGTGCAGAACCTGGAGTTTTGTTCTGGGATACAATTATTCGCGAAAGTATTCCTGATTGCTATGCAGACCTTGGCTATCGTACAACTTCAACAAACCCTTGTGGAGAAATTCCACTTTGTCCATACGACAGTTGTCGCCTTTTGGCCATCAACCTCTATGCTTATGTAGAAAATCCATTTACGCCCGAAGCTTACTTCAATTTTGATTTGTTCAAAAAACACGTGGCTTGTGCACAACGTATCATGGATGATATCATTGATTTGGAGTTGGAAAAAATCGAAAAGATTCAAGAAAAAATTGATTCAGACCCCCAAAGCGATGAAGTGAAACAAACGGAACGACATTTGTGGGAAAAGATTTATAAGAAATCTGCACAAGGACGTCGTACGGGAGTTGGTATCACAGGTGAGGGAGATATGCTCGCAGCACTTGGCTTGAGATATGGTACTCAAGAAGCAACAGATTTTGCTGTTGAAGTACAGAAAACATTAGCACTTGCTGCATATGGTTCTTCTGTGCAAATGGCTAAAGAACGTGGTAAGTTTGATGTTTACGAAACAGCACGTGAAGCCGGCAACCCCTTCGTACAACGAATCAAAGAGGCTGACCCAGCACTTTATGAGGAAATGGCACAACATGGTCGTCGAAACATTGCATGTTTGACTATAGCGCCTACAGGTACTACCAGCCTGATGACACAAACTACTAGCGGAATCGAGCCTGTATTCATGCCAGTCTACATGCGTCGTCGCAAGGTAAATCCTAATGACCCCGAAGTTCGCGTTGACTTTACTGATGAAACTGGGGATTCTTTTGAAGAATACGTCGTTTACCATCATCACTTCATGACTTGGATGAAAGTAAATGGCTATGATACAGACAAACGATATACTCAGGAAGAAATTGACGAATTAGTTGCAAAGTCACCTTACTACAAAGCCACAGCCAATGATGTAGACTGGCTAATGAAAGTAAAAATGCAAGGTGCTATTCAAAAGTGGGTAGACCATAGTATCAGTGTGACAGTTAACTTGCCATCAAATGTTGATGAAGAATTAGTAAACAAACTCTATGTTGAAGCATGGAAGAGTGGCTGTAAGGGTTGTACTATTTATCGTGATGGTTCTCGTGCAGGTGTGATGATTAGTGTATCGGGCAAGGACAAAAAGGCTGAAGAGAAAACAGCTCCATGCCAACACCCTGAGGTTACTGAAAGACGTCCAGACGTCTTGGAATGTGATGTCGTGAGATTCCAAAACAATAAGGAAAAGTGGGTGGCATTTGTTGGTCTCTTGGATGGTCGTCCTTATGAGATCTTTACTGGTCTTCAAGACGACGAAGAAGGTATTATTCTCCCTAAGACTATCTCAAAAGGACGCATTATCAAAGCATTGAATCCTGATGGTTCAAAGCGTTACGACTTCCAGTTTGAAAATAAACGAGGTTATAAAACTACCGTTGAGGGACTTTCAGAAAAGTTTAACAAAGAATTCTGGAACTACGCTAAACTTATTTCAGGTGTCTTGAGATATCGTATGCCATTGGAATATGTTATTAAATTGGTAGATAGCCTTCAATTAGAAAGTGAAAATATCAACACTTGGAAGGTCGGTGTGGTACGTGCACTCAAGAAATATGTAAGTGATGGTACTGAAGCCCAAGGTGTAGCATGTCCTAATTGTGGTAAGGAAACCTTAGTTTACCAAGAAGGCTGCTTGATTTGTAAGAGCTGTGGCGCTAGCCGTTGTGGATAACACTTTATCTCTTACTTTTCAATGTAATTTTGCGGGTAATTTATATTAACTAATGGTGTAATATACAAAATATGCTAAACGTTAGAAAGACCAGCATTTGCCTAAAAAAAATGCAATTTTATGCCTATCATGGTGTGCTGGAACAAGAACGTATTGTGGGAGGCGAATACACTGTTGACTTGATATTGGATATATCTATGCCTGTAAAAGCTCTACTTGAAGACAATATAGCAGATACGATCAACTATGCAGAAGTATATGAATTGGTCAAAGCTATAATGAAAGACCCTGTTGATTTGCTTGAGCGATTAGCCTATAAAATTGTAGAAAAACTCTTTTATACATACCAACAAATTGAATCTATAAAAATTGAGGTTTGTAAAGTAAATCCTCCGATGGGAGCAGACATCAAGGGAACTTCAGTAGCTCTAGAAGTAGCAATGATATAACAATATAAAGCATCCCCCCAGAAGTTTGAAACTTCTGGGGGGATGCTTTATATTGGATATACCCCATATATGTTAATTGGTAGTATTCATAATCACAGATCGTTGTTAGCAAGATATTTTTCTGCTTCCATGGCCGCTTTGCATCCGCTGGCTGCTGCTGTGATAGCTTGACGATAGTTTGGGTCAGCCACGTCGCCTGCAGCGAATACGCCAGGCACCCGAGTTCTTGGTGTAGCACCTTCAGTCACAATATACCCTATTTCGTCAGTCTCTACCCATGGTTTGAAAAGGTCACTATTGGGCTTATGTCCTATGGCAAGGAAGAAACCATCAATGGCAATATCAAGTTTCTTCTCATCTTCTGTTCCTTTCTTATATACAAGGTGTGCGCCTTCGACGCCTTCCTTACCAAAGAGACCTACAGTGTTTGTCTCGAAAAGAACTTCAATTTTAGGATTGTCCATCACACGCTTTTGCATGGCAAGTGAAGCACGGAGATAGGGCTTTCTGACAATGAGATATACCTTTGATGCTAGGCCTGCTAGGTATGTTGCTTCTTCGCATGCTGTATCTCCACCACCGACTACAGCAACAACTTTCTTGCGATAAAAGAAACCGTCGCAGGTGGCACAAGCACTGACACCCATGCCACGATATTTCTCTTCATCTGAAAGTCCTAAATATTTAGCAGACGCACCAGTAGCAATAATCAGCGTTTGACACTTTACTTCTGAACCATCGTCAAAGGTAAGTGAATAGGGTGCTTGACTTAAATCAACCTTGGTAGCAATAGCTGAACGAATTTCAGCACCAAAACGTTCTGCTTGCTTGCGGATGTCGTCCATCATCTCATTAGCATCTATTCCTTCAGGGTAGCCTGGGAAGTTTTCGATTTCAGTTGTTGTGGTGAGTTGTCCACCTGGTTGCAAACCTTCGTAGACAACTGGATTCAATCCTGCACGGCCTGCATAAATTGCAGCAGTGTATCCAGCAGGACCCGAACCGAGAATTAAACAACGTATTGTTTCCATAATTTTCTTTTTATTATATTGTGTTATTATTTGCTATCATTAAAATTTTAGCGTAAATCTATGACTTCAATGTTTGGATTTTTTGAAGAATCAAAGCGGAAATGCTGATCGGTGTATTTTTGACCAATTTTGATTTGACTGACGCGGATACGAGTCCAATTACCACCTTGCTTCACGCGGATAGAGTAGGGGAGTAGATTTGCTGGGTCGATAACGATACGCATTTCTTGGATATCTTTATTTTTGCTTTGTGCTTTGAGCAGTACTTCATGACATTTTTTGCCATTGTAATTGACACTTGAAAGGCGATTGTTATAACCATTCTTGTAGAGGTTGACAAATGTGTAGGGATTAATGCTCTGCAATTCTTCGTTAGTTGGTTCTGTCCAATTGACCTCATTTGCTCCTGTAAACATTGCCCACTGGTTTGCGCCATCAAACCACACAGTCATCTCGGGCGTAATGATTTTAAACTTGTTTCCTTTGATATTGATACGTCCTTTGCTTGTTCCAGCAACAGAGGAACCTTTGTACGTAGTTGCCTCAAATGAAGCATCAATACCACCGCATGTGCTAAGTTTTTTTGCTGTCTTATTGAGTAAATCAGTGGCTGATTGTGCTGCAAGTTGATTGAAGGGTGCAGCGATAAGGATGGCTAGAAATAATATTAATATTTTTTTCATAACTTTACGTATTTATTATGTGTAAACGTGGGGTAATAACTATTATTTCAGATTAAAGAGAATTTAACTTCATTTCAAGTTCTGCTTCGTCAGCACACAGTACTTCTCTTGGTTTTGCCCCTCGTGTTGGACCTACAATCCCTGCACGTTCCATTTGGTCCATTAAACGCCCTGCGCGGTTGTAGCCAATTGAGAATTTGCGCTGAATCAAAGATGTAGAACCTTGTTGGTGAATAACGATAAGGCGGGCTGCTTCAGCAAACATGGGATCCATTTCAGAAGCATCTAATCCTTCCTTAATACCGCCATCACTATCTGTGTCAGAGAGTGGTTCGGGTAACTCAAAGGCTGAAAGATAACTTTGCTGTTTGCAAATGTGGTCGTTAATTTTTTCAACTTCTGGAGTATCTACAAAGGCACATTGTACGCGTACAGGATCATTTCCTGCAAGGAAAAGCATGTCGCCTCGTCCAACCAATTGATTAGCACCATTCCTGTCAAGTATAGTACGACTATCAATCTGTGACATCACTTTGAAGGCCATACGTGCAGGGAAGTTTGCCTTGATGGTACCAGTGATAATATTAGTGGTAGGACGTTGTGTCGCAATGACCATGTGCATACCAACGGCACGAGCTAATTGAGCAATACGAGCAATGGGGAGTTCAACTTCCTTACCTGCAGTCATGATCAAATCACCGAACTCGTCGATAATTACCACAATGTATGGCATATACTCATGACCATTTTCAGGGTTAAGTTGACGAGCGATAAATTTTGCATTATACTCCTTAATGTTTCTTACTCTGGCCTTCTTTAGCAAGTCATATCTGTGATCCATCAGTTGACAGAGACTCTTGAGGGTCTGTACGACTTTAGTTACATCAGTTATGATGGGGTCGTTTTCCTGTGGAATCATTGCCAAGAAGTGATTTTCGAGTGGTGAATATACACTAAATTCCACCTTTTTGGGGTCTACCATCACAAACTTTAATTCTGCTGGGTGCTTCTTGTAGAGTAGTGACGTAATAATAGCGTTCAAACCGACAGACTTACCTTGACCAGTGGCTCCCGCTACGAGTAAGTGTGGCATTTTAGCCAAGTCTACCATATAAACGTCATTTGTAATAGTTTTACCTAAGGCAATGGGAAGATCGAATGTCGTTTCTTGAAATTTCTTTGAATTAAGAATGCTCTCCATAGAGACAATGCGGGGATTCTTATTAGGTACTTCGATACCAATTGTTCCCTTGCCTGGGATAGGTGCAATGATACGAATACCAAGGGCGCTTAGACTCAAAGCAATGTCATCTTCGAGATTACGAATTTTACTGATACGAACTCCAGCAGCTGGAGTAATCTCATACAACGTAATAGTAGGACCAATTGTTGCACTGATACTTGAAATTTCAACACCAAAACTTTTTAATACCGCTATAATACGATTCTTATTGTTGTTTTGTTCCTCCATGTCAATAGCAGGAGAATTGTCTGTATATTTCTTCAAAAGATCAAGTTTTGGAAATTTGTAGTTTTCCAAATCTTTGCGTGGATCGTAAGGCTCAAGATTCTCTACAGACTCGTGCACCGTACCATTAGACTTTTCATCTTCTAATGTTTCTTCTAGAATTAAAGCTGTTTCTTTAACAGGCTCTATTTCATTTTCAGCAATAGTAAGGGTTGTATCGTCCACATCTTCTTCATCAGTACTCATGGTAATGGTGTAAGTAGATGTATTCTCATATTCTGGTATATCCTCCTCTATGCTACCCTCTGAAGCGAAATCATCTTCAATATCTTGACTGGATACATTATTATCATCGAGAATCACAGCATCAACATGTTCTTCTTTATCATTTTTATACTTATCCCATCCCTTTTTGATAAAATCTTGTGGGTGCAGAATTTTTCTGAAAATATTGATCGTCTCACGACTTAAATAAGTGAGATAGAAAATGGCAGAGACTGCAATTATAATCCAAAGCCCAGTATTACCTGTCCAAATAAAAATGCTATCTCGTATTTCTTTCCCATATTCACCACCAGTAGAAAAAACGAACCAAGGATAATCAATATACTTTTCTGTCTGAGAGAAAAACAATGACACCCAAAACATCAAGAATGTGCAGTTGAGGAACCATTTCCATAATCTTACCTTGTAGGCGTTCATCATTTTAATGCTACATGCAATCAAAAAGATGGGGATAAATATAGCAGCAAGACCATAGAGTGTGTCCATAAAATAGCGAGCAACGTGTGCACCAAGTACTCCACCATAATTAAGTATCTTTTCATACTCGTGGGCTTGGTATGCTGTTTGTTCATCAGCACCAAGTAAAAAGTGTGACACAAATGACAAAATCATAAATAATGACATCGCCAGTAGGACTATTCCAAAACCAAATTGAAGTGTTTCGCCTTTCAAATATTGTTTAAATCCAATCTTTGAAATTTTATCAAAAAAACTCTCTTTTTTAACCTCTCTCTTTTTATTTGTTAGTTTAGTTTTGCGTGAACTAGATATCTTTTTTGATGTATTTTTTGTCGCCATGAGAAATCTTAGGGTTTATAAGTGAATAATTTCAACTCTATATTATTTCCGTGCAGAAAGAATAATGATAGGCAAAAGTACAATTTTTTTACGGATATTTTGATAGTACTGTCAAAAAGTTGTAATTTTGTTGGTATATTTTTTTAGGCATTGATAAAATTGAGAACTCATGAAACTTATAGCTGATAGCGGAAGTAGTAAAACAGATTGGATTGTCTATGAAGGTGAGACTATTTACAAACGTTTTAGCACATCTGGTATTAATCCATGTATACTTGATGAAGCACAAATCAAAGAGAATTTGTATGAGGAGTTCTTGCCACATGTGAGAGAATTTGAATTTGATTGTATTGAATTTTATGGTGCTGGGTGCAAATTCCCTTTTAGTAATAAAATAACAGATGCCTTAAAACAGCTGACAAACTGTGAAAACATATTTATTGAGTCGGACATGTTAGGAGCAGCAAAAATGTGTTGCGCAGGTTCGGAGGGTATCGTCTGTATATTAGGCACAGGTTCAAATAGTTGTTTGTTTGATGGCAAGCAAATCGTAAAACAAACTCCTTCTCTTGGCTATGTTTTAGGTGATGAGGGTAGCGGATCCGCAATGGGAAAACGTCTCCTTAATTATATTTTCAAAGGAGCTTTGACAGAGAGTATAATACGTTCTTTTGCTGAAAAATATCAATTATCAATTGAAGAAGTTATTCGGAAGACTTATCGTGAAGAATGTCCAAATAAATTTTTGGCGTGTTTCACTCATTTTTTGAAAGAGAATATAGAATTTCAAGAAATCAAAGCGTTGATTGAAGAAGAATTTTCACTCTTTATCACACGCAATATTCTACCATATAACAGAAAAGATTTACCATTACATTTTGTAGGAAGTGTCGCATATCATTTCCAAGATATATTAAGAATTGTAGTTAAACAAAACGGAATGAAGCTGGGGAAAATTGAATCTCATCCTCTGGATTGTTTTTAGGGGCAAATGAATTATTAAAAACAAATACCTCATCACCTTGCCCAATTAAATATAAATCGGTACTTTTGCAGAAGTATTAAAACAACAATTAAAACTTATTTATTAAATATATTATGGAAAAAAGTGCACTCCAAATTGCTCGCGCTGCTTATCAGCCCAAATTGCCACTCGGACTTCGTGGTAATGTTAGTATTAAAGAAGGTGAACCTACTCAAAGTGTAGGTAACCAAGAAGAAATTAAGGCTCTCTTCCCTAATACTTATGGTATGCCTCTCGTTGAATTCGTCCCTACAGAAGAGGCTAAGGAATATGCACCGATTAATATTGGTATTATTCTTTCAGGTGGTCAAGCTCCTGGTGGTCACAATGTAATCTGTGGTCTTTATGATGGTCTTAAGAAACAAAACCCTGCTAGTAAACTTTATGGTTTCTTGATGGGTCCTGGAGGCCTTGTTGATCACAAGTATATTGAGATGACTGACGAACTCATTGATGAATATCGCAATACTGGTGGCTTTGATATGATCGGCTCTGGTCGTACTAAGCTCGAAGAAGTAGAACAATTCGAAAAGGGTATGGAAATTATCCGCGAATTGGGTATCAATGCTATCGTAATCATTGGTGGTGATGACTCTAATACCAATGCTTGTGTGCTTGCTGAATACTATGCTGCTAAGAATTATGGTGTGCAAGTAATCGGTTGTCCTAAGACTATCGATGGTGACTTGAAGAATGATCAAATTGAAACATCTTTTGGATTTGATACTGCATGTAAGACGTATGCAGAGGTAATTGGTAATATTCAACGTGATGCTAACTCAGCTCGCAAGTACTGGCACTTCATCAAGTTGATGGGCCGCTCTGCAAGCCACATTGCTCTTGAATGTGCCCTCCAATGCCAACCTAACGTTTGCATTATTAGCGAAGAAGTAGAAGAAAAGAACCAAACTCTTGATGATGTTGTAACATACATTGCTTCTGCTGTTGCTAAGCGTGCTGAAGCTGGCAATAACTTTGGTACAGTACTTATCCCCGAAGGTCTTATTGAATTTATCCCTGCTTTCAAGGCTCTTATTGCAGAGCTCAATGATCTTCTTGCAACGGAAGAAGCTAAGTCTGTAGGTGTAGCTGGTCTCCGTGCATTCGTTCTCGAAAAACTTTCTGCTACTAATGCAGCACTATACGAAAGCCTCCCTGAAGGTGTTGCTAAGCAACTCACACTTGATCGTGACCCACATGGTAACGTACAAGTATCTTTGATTGAAACAGAAAAGCTTCTTTCTGAAATGGTAGCAGCTAAACTTGCAGCATGGAAGAAGGATGGTAAATTTAGCGGTAAGTTTGCTGCTCAACACCACTTCTTTGGTTATGAAGGTCGTTGTGCTGCTCCATCTAACTATGATGCCGACTATTGCTATGCACTTGGCACATCTGCTGCTCAACTCGTTGCAAACGGCAAGACCGGTTATATGGCTATCGTGAAAAATACTACTGCACCTGCTGCTGAATGGGTTGCTGGTGGTGTGCCCATCACAATGATGATGAATATGGAACGCCGTCATGGTGCTATGAAGCCTGTTATCCGTAAGGCTCTCGTTCGTCTCGATGGAGCTCCTTTCAAGGAATTTGCTGCACATCGTGAAGAATGGGCTGAACAAACTTCATTTGTTTATCCTGGTCCTATTCAATACTTTGGTCCAACAGAAGTTTGCGACCAATGCACAATGACATTGAAATTGGAACAAGCAAAATAGCCTTACTGTTTATATCACATGTATGGTAATGTAATATTAATTACAGATTAAATTAGAATGGTAATCAGAGTTAATCAAATCACTCATGATTACCATTTTTTATTTAGCCCATTAGTATCTTATCTTATAAAAATTGGACGAACTAATAATTATTTATATTGGTATACGCCAAAAGTAGAAAGAAGCTAAGAAAGGGTTCACTATACCCATAAATAGGTGTAACTTATTATTTTTCAAAAGATGCCAATTGTCTTTTATAAACTCGTTTAAGTGGACAGCTAATGAAATTATAGCTAAATAATAATCAATTAATGGTTTACTTTTGAAAAATATAACAAGCGACCCTATATGATCGGTAATAGAAAAACATTTCCTAAGAGATAAATGTTTTTGAAAAATCACCATTTTATATTCTTTCGCCAAAGATAGCACTACCGACTCGTATCATATTACTACCTTCCTCAATAGCTATCACATAGTCGTCACTCATACCCCATGAACGAATGGAGAAGTGCTCAGCTTCAGCGAAGAACTCTTGTTTGATTTGTTTGAATAGGGCATGTGCTTGTGCAAAGTCCTGACATATTCGGTCCTTGTTGTCAGTATTTGTAGCCATACACATCAGGCCATCGATGGAGATGTTTGCCATTTCACGCCATTCACCCTCACGCAGTAACTCTAAGCATCCCTCTGGTGTCAAACCATGCTTGCTATCTTCTGCCGCCACTTTGACTTCGAGCAGACAGTGCAACTTTCTATTCACCTTCGCACCCTGTTTGTTGATTTCCTTGAGCAACTTTAAACTATCAACGGAATGTATCAACGTGACGAATGGCGCAATCATCTTGACCTTGTTGGGCTGCAGATGACCAATGAAATGCCACTCGATATCATCATGTGTGAGTGTCTGTGACTTAGGCACCACTTCCTGAGCACGGCTTTCGCCAAAGACGCGTTGACCTGCATCATAAGCTTCACTCAACTTTTCGATTGGATGAAACTTAGAGACAGCAACGAGGGTAACTCCTGCGGGTAGTGTCTGCTTAATCTGATGAATAGCGGTTGCTATGTGTGACATACTATGCAATGAGGTTGGGATTATTCGTCAGCCAAAACCAATGGCTTGTAGTGATAGATATCCAGGATAGGCGTTTCCGTCATAGCAGA
>JAEIGA010009323.1_pt1 | contig 14853 bp, 12 predicted proteins | sample 9270691 | NCBI WGS metagenome assembly JAEIGA01 (sample SAMN17057246, study PRJNA624740) | gut metagenome | biome: biome; isolation source: fecal sample | host: Bos grunniens | place: China: Xizang | collected 2019
GATGCCCACATAGAGGTCGCCGTGTGTTGCGGCTTCCTTGAAGAATGCCACGTGCCCCGAGTGGAGCATGTCGTAGCAACCCGATACAAATACTTTCTTGCTCATTATCGTATGTTTTATTCAATGAATCAGTTGTGTAACCTTGCGAAGATAGGGATATTATTTATAAAAACAAAACATCTTTTGACGTTTATTTTGTTTTTCGTGTTTGAAGTATATTGTTCCTTAAGAAACCTTTGTAGGTATTTGCAAGTGTGAAGATTGATTAACCGCATACGTCTTTGATATGTGGAAAGGATGATTGTAATGCAAATCAACCGTTTTCTTAATTTATGGACATATCTTTGACCAGTTTTATATTCTGCTGAAGTATATTGAGCTTGGCATTCAATTGCCGCTCTTTTTCATCACTCTTCTTAATGCGTTGGGCTATTATGTATTCGTATTTTTCAATAAATGTTTTTTTGACATTTTCCATTTGTTGTTCAATGTCGGAGTATGATTCCCTTATCCGTTCAAGGTAGTGTGACTCCATAGAGTTGAAATGCCCGGATATTTTTGGCCCGACATCGTCTTTCATCTCCTGCTTCACCGAATCCAGGCTTTTAAAGAAACGGAAAAGAGGGAATGTTGTCAGGTCCGATGTGTCGTAGCAGAAGTTGTATGCACGCTGCCAGTCGGGGTTGTTCTTGATTGAATATTGAAAATCAATGGCATCTATTGAGAACATCTTGGTGAAACTTGCTCTGAAATTGTCGAAGTTCTCTTTGAATGATGTCTGTGTTTCATTAAGCATTCTGTTGAATGTTCTGTAACAACTGTCAAAACTTGAGACTCCCAGGTCAATGACGCTCTGTTTGCTCATTGTACTTTGTGCATCGTCCTTTGTCTGGCAAGAGTCAATTTCGCTGAATACGCGGCTTTTGAAATTGTTTTTTTTGCTCAGGATATTGTTGCACACGACTGTCTCAATGTAGCTGCGTTCAATAACCGGGTTCGACTCATAGAATTTGGCCATAAAATCACGTAAAGGCTCCACTCGCATAAAGCGGGTTTCCTCCAACTCTTTTTCCAACTCCTTCTGTATGTCGCTTATGGATTTTTTCAATTGCTTCTGCAGTCTGTCGATAAAAAGCGCAATCTTGTGCTTGATTGTCGATTCTTTGTTGTCGGCAATTTCCTTTATAATTCTTTTAAGGTCACTGTCGAATTGGGAAACCATTGCCACGCGTTCTTCATCGGTTAGCCTTATAATGCCCGATTTTTCTGTTATTCCTTTCTCTTCCAAAGACAATAGGGTGGGAGCCATTATTGTATTGGGAGATTCAATTTTCAACATTGTTTGTATTCGTTGTACAATGTTGTTGCTGATATGTGTACGTTCAATCTCCTTTCTCAACAGTTCTATCTTGGTGATAAAGTATATACATTTATCCTTGCTTTCCTGTAGATTCTCATCAAGGAAATCAACCATTGTAATGGTTAATGGGTGTGTTGCCGGAACAACGATAATTGCTATGTCACATACTTCCCTTATGGCTTTTTGGGTGATTAGTGTGTGTTTGGGGTTTAAGGAATCGGTTCCCGGAGTGTCAACAATTACAATACCGTTTCTCAGAATCTCGGCGGGGTATGTCATTTGTACGTCCTCAAGTGTTTCTGAAATCTCGTTCGATGTTGTTACGGTATCAAAGATTTTCATCAGATATTCGTCCTTGCCGTTCATGTTGAGAATGTCTTTTATGCGTATTGACATTCTCTTGAGCAACGGCAACTTTTCATATTCTCCGGGCAAATATTTTTTCAGGAATCTCCTTTTATCTTTGCTATATGTTAGTTTTGTGCCGCCAACATAATTCAGGGTCAGGTTTACTTTCTTTCCATAGGATAACTTGGTTGTGACAGTTGTTGTGCCCTGCATCGCATTGGTCACGAAAAAATCAGCTCCGATAAGTGAGTTTATCAGAGTCGATTTTCCACTCGAGAACTCACCGACAATGCCAACATAAAGATTGTTATCGATAGTTCTCTTTTTTATTCTGTCAAGCTGCGTGTTCAAAGAGTTGCGAGTCTCTGTTGGCAGAAATGAACTGTCAATGACTGTTTTTATGGCGTTTATGTATTGCTGGTAGTTCATATATTCGGGTTGTCAGTTGTTTGTTATGTGTCGTGTAGCACAAGACTTTATGACAGTATTGAGATGATACTGTCTCTGTATTTTGCCAGTTGTTCAATATATAGGTTGATGCTGTTGGCTTTGTTTGCTGACTGCTGGTAGTTTCTGTATGTCTTGACAGCAGGAACCAACAGAACTGCTGGAGCAACGGTTGAGACAATGTGCCAAATGTTGTTGAATTTGAAATACTCTCCGATTGCATAGCCTGCAGCAGCTCCAATGGCCGGAATTATGTAATTGCAATAGTCCGGCAGGGTGCCTTTTTGCTTTATTTCAGAAAATTGCATATCCGTAAGCAGAATCTCTTTAATCAATGCAGCCTTCTTTTCATTTTCTTCGGCATACTTGTATAGCCACTTACCGTTAAGATCATACTCTGACACCCAAGTGTGTGCAGCCTCGCTAAGGATTAGGTTTGCCAACGGTTGTGTCAGGCTCCGTCCTCTTGAAGCTTGCATAAGTTTGCTTTTTACAAGGGATACGAAGTTATTCCACAATGATTCGAATTTTTCTTTACTTGCATCCATAATAACATTATTTTAAATTGTTCATAATATTACGTATAGAGTGTTGTCGTGCCTTTATTCTATCAGTCTCCATACGAATATCATTGATTTTTTTGTTCAACGCACCTTGTTGCTCTTCCCATTTCTTGATTTCCTCCTGGACTGTGGAACTGTATGTCGACAAGTATGCGTTTATTTCCTTTTCAATATTTGAGTTTACATCTTGAATGTATGTGTTGAAATTGGAGGTACAGTCCGATGTTACAGAACTGAAGTATGATTTTAGCGGAGCGTTGAGTTTGTTTTTTATTTTACCTTTAACAACGCTTGCGTCGGGAGCAAAGCGCCCTCCTGCAATAAAACCTGCTACGGCTCCTAAAAAGGTTCCAATCCCAGGGGCAATCATTGTGCCGATAGTTGCTCCGGTGACTATTCCTCCACCGTATGCCCAGTTCTCATTCGACAATTCCTGTGTAATCAGTTCTTTCACCGGGCCTATGTTTGCACTCTTGCTGCTGATTCTTCTTTTGATATTTTTGGGTTTTGCTTTAAATTCTATAGGCAGGATATTCAGTTTCTCAAATTCATTCTTGAACTCTTCTTGGAACAGTTTAATCTCTGCAATGTACTTTTCATTTATTTCCTTATATCTTGAATTGAATTTGCCGACAGCACTCTTTCCCATAGTCTCTATGTCACAAGACAAGTCTCCTTTGATGTATGCACTCAAACTGTCCAGATTGGCGTGCCCGTCAATTTTCTTGTTGATTTTTCTTATGAATTCTGAAACTATGCTATTCGCTTTCTTGTAGAAACTATTCTGTATTTCAATGATGTTGTCATTGAATGAACGCGCTCTTTCGTTTATCTGCAGTTGTATGAAAGGTTTTAAATCAGTCTGTTTGCTCCTCTCTAACAACTGAAGTTGCTGCATATAGCCTTCGGCAATATTGTTTATGTCATTGGTCAACGTAGAGTACATAGTGTCGATAAGTTGCAGCGTCTTGCATGCCTGTGCCTGTACTTTTCTTTTTGCTGTGTACGAAAGCAAATTCTGCAAACTGCGAGTTGTCAGCATAAGGCTATCGTCGTCAACTTTAACCTTGTCGTCAGAGAAAGAATTTGTCAGTGCAACCGATGCAAATGGGAGAACCAATGGATGGTCAATGTTGAAAGCGTGCCTGATTTTTGTCTCAGCGCAGTGTATTATGCCATCTCTTTCCCTATCCCTGATAAGATCAATCTTGTTGGCGATAAATGCGCAATTTTTTATAGTTTCGCCTAATGTCTTTCTGATGAAAGTGATTAGCGTCTCTGGTATCACCTGTTGTGCATCGGTCAGGATTATGGACAAGTCGGACATTTCGTTTATGGCCTTTGTTGCAATCTCTTCGTGCCAAAGCTCCAATGAGTTGGTACCAGGGGTGTCTATGATGCGAAATCCGTTTTTCAGTATCTCTGACGGAAGTGTTACCTTTATATGGCTTATCTGCTTTGCGTATGATGGGTCAGTCGTGTACTTGTGAAGTTCGTCTCTCAGTCTATGGATTGACTCATAACGCAGTGCCGAGACTTTCCCCTGTGCATCATAGATGGTGATGGAGAACTCTTTGTCAAATTCAATGATGGTTATTGCAACGGTGGTTCCCTGCATCGCGTTGATAGCAAGCAGTTCATACCCAACAAGGGCGTTTATGAATGAGCTCTTGCCGGTTGAAAATTCTCCAATGACACTGATGTTCAGTAGTTTGTCGTTCTGCTTGTCGGCAATGACGTTTAACTGTTTTTCGAGGCTTGCCCGTGACTCATCATCCCATTCATATCTGTTGAAAAGGTCGGTTGCATATCGGATGTGTGAGTCGATGTCTGTCATTTCACTGATATTCGCCCAAGAAAAATAATTCCTGTTCTCACCCATATATTATATTCTTTTGTTTTTCTTCGTTGTCCCGTAATTGTAGACTTCTGTTGTTGTTTTTTTCATCAATGGCTCAGTTTAATCTGAGCCATTGATGAAATTCTGATTAGTTCTGCTCTAACAATTCAAAAGTGAAAGCATCGAGGTCGGTGCTGATTTCCCTTATCTTTGTTTCGCAAGAAGCAATTACCTTTTTACGCCCATTGACGTTTTCCTCTCCCTTGGTCATCTCGTCAATGATACCTTGTATCTCTTTTTCAACCTGTTCAATCTCCTGGTCAAGGGCTTTCGAAATTCCGTTTGTAACCTTTGACAATCCATCAGCTATTGTGCCTGCAATCTCATCGGCATTATCGTCGGCATTGTTGCTCAACTGTTTTACAAGCTCATTTGTAACATTTTGCTTAATTTGATTTAAGATTTTTCCTTCGTGATCAATTGTACCACCAATCAATGTTGCAAGAGCCAACAATACACCGGTGAACGGGTTCAGCAATCCAAGCAGACCCAACAGCACCGCACCGCCTATGTTTATTGCAATTGATTTTGCCAATTCCTTGCTGAGTCCATATGCTCCGCCCGAAATCGCACCGCCAATACCGCCACCTAAGAATCCGGCAACAGCACCGCCAATTCTTTCCCATACAGGAACATCCTCAACAGGAGCTGTTGAGTGGTTACCAGTGATGTTGACGCGGATAGAGTCAATATCGTTGAGAATTCTCGATAAGTCAGTTTCGGCCATTTCGAATATCGACTGTGACTTCTCCTGTGCCAATGGAATGAGAACCTCTTTCTTCCACTCATTCTGTTGTTCTTCAACTTTTGCCTGTACGTGCCCGGCAATCTCACTTATAACCTTTGATATACTTTCATCTGACGGTTTAAGGAATCCATCGAACTTTGTTGTAGGTTCGAACTCGGCAACCCACGCTGGTATCATATCCGTGACTGAGATTGTGTTGCGCAATACTGCTCTACGGAACTCGTGCTTGCTTTGCTCAATTCTCAAGTTTATTTTGGTGACAACCTGCTCCTTTCTTGTCTTGAGAGCCTCAAGCTGTGGTTTTGCCTTTTCATAGCGTTCCTTCAAATCGTTGAGTGAAACGTCGAGCATTGAACGCTGGCCTGGAATCACTTTGTACAGAGCCTCGTTATTGAGGATTCTTTTGAGCTCACGTGCCGGCTGCGACAATTTTATCTTACCCTTGTCCTTTGTCAAGAATCCGGTTAGAGCCTCAGTGAAAGCAGGCATACCGGAACCATTGTAAAGCTCTATGTCATTGTCAACCTCACCGTCCAATGCGTTTTGAGCCGAAACAAAGAATATTTCGTTTGTCGTATACTGGTCGAGCTTGAGGTGTGCGAACTTTTTCATTTCCTCCTTCTCTCTATTCCTGATGTAGTCCCATTTGTTTACAACAAAGAATATGTCATTGAAACCGGAAGCGTTCAATGTGTTTTGAATAAAATCCATTTCTGAGAGACCGCATAGGGCTTGTGCGTTCATTACAAACAATATGGCATCGGCCTTGGACAGATATTCCATTGTCACTTTTGTTCTTGTGGCAGCTTCATTCAATCCCGGTGAGTCAATGATTTCTACTCCCTCTTTCAACATATCCAATGGCCAGAACAATTCAACCTTTTCATATGGACTTTCCAACAACATCTCTGTTGCATCCATATTCATAGGAATTGTCACATAATTTTCGATTTCTGTGTATGGAATCTCCATTGCCGGCACATCCTGCATATTGTGTTCTTTCATATGCAGCAATGCTTTTGATGATATTGATTCGGGCAGTTTTTCGGGTAATGGATTGCGGAAGTGAAGTATGGCTCTTTTTTCTTCGCCATATTTTACTTCATTGATTACAGCTGTGCAGGGTCGAGCGTATGCCGGTAAGACCTCTTCGCCCAACAGCGAGTTTATGAACGTTGATTTACCATTCTTGAATGAGCCTATTACCTGAATCTTGAAGGTGTCGTTGTTTACTTTTTTGCCCAACTGTTCAAGGTTCTCGCCGGCAGAAGTCATATTAAGTTCGTTGACAACTGTCGCTGCTTCTGAAAGCATATCACCCAGTTTCTCTTTTTGAATTCGGAATTTGTTTAATTCCTCGTGATTGAGTGCCATATATTTTGTGTTTTAATTGAGTTTTGCAATAATGTTGTTTAATTCAGTGAGGTGTGTCTTCACATTTTCTGACTGCTCGCAGCAACCGGGCTTCTTCTCGTTCTCAATGCAGATGTCCTGAGCTTCTTTCCACAGTTCCTTTTTCTTTTCCGATTCTTTGAGAATGGAATCGTAGATTGCAAGAATCTTGCTTTCGCTTTTTATGGTTGCCTTCTCTATTATTTGTGGAACGTCCGTTGCTATTGCCTGTTTGAGCATCGCCTGCTGTTCTTCCACTTTCTTTTTAAAGAATTTTGCTTGCAGGATGCACCCGGCTGTACCAAATCCCATTGAACCGACGAAACCAAGAGGCGTAAAGTAAGAACCGATGCACAATGCTGTTGTGCCCAATCGGGAAATGTTCTGCATTCTTGTCAAATTTGAAAATTCAAGTTCTTTTGTTGTTCTTTCCGTGATGAAATCACTCTTCTGTGCAACTGTTGAATCTCCAATCTGAACATAGTTCTTGAATTTTTGGTCAAGAATCTGGTTGAACCATCTTGTATCGCTTATGATAATGCGTGAAATCGCATTGTCCAGACTCACAGCAAGGTTTGCCAATTCTATCTTTAAGCGGTATGGATAGTCCTCGTTCCACCACTTTTCGGGCGATGAAGCGTGGTTGGCCTCATATTGCAGCCTTTCAACGATACTGCCTGTGTCCTCCTTCACTTTTGCAAGCATCGCTTCATAGCAGGTGTTTGCTTTCTTCAGGAAATCGTTTTCCAGGTCTCCCCAAAGCAACTCCAATTTGTTCAAAGCATCCTTTTTGTGCTGAATAACTTCCTCATACTTCTTGCTGTCAATATCATATAACTTCTGCTGTTCTTCCAATGTCGATATCGCCATAAAGACAACGTCAAGCACTCTGGCTTTAATCCACTCCTCGGTCAATGCCTGGCGTTTGGGGTCATTTGCCCATTGTTCGATGGCCGTCTTTATCTTGTCCAGGCCTTTTATCTCGTCGAATCTGTTGTCGGGCATTTCAATGTCTGCCGGGATATATACGGGAATGTTCATTCCGTTGAGTTCCAACATATTCTTGATGTGCTGCACAATGCCATTGCGCTCTTCTACAGGAATGAGGTCCAGCTTGTTGATGATTACCAGTGAGAATGGTGTCTTGCGCTTAAGAATTCTTTGCAGAATGAACTCTTTCTCAGTCAGGCTGAGTGGTGATTGCGCGCTGATGTTTATGATTGCTCCGTCTGTTCTGTCAAGGGTGTCGGCAATCTGTTTTGTGCGTTCATCTGATATATCGCCTGCGCCCGGGCAGTCAATCATTTCAATGCCGTTCATTCCAAGCCACCTGTCGGGTACTCCCACTATTACGCTACCGCGGGGTTGATTCTCGCTGAAATTGTTGGCTACAAGGCCTTTCCACGATTCGGGTACAACATCCAACATTGCAATGCGGGTGCCTTTTTCGTCAAAAACGGCCATTTTGGACTGCTTTGCATATCTTATTCTTGTCATAATGGCTGTAGTGGGTAAATTCCCTGTCGGCAAATGTGCTGCATTATTGAGCAGGTTGTTCAGGAATGTGCTTTTACCGCGTGAAAATTCACCTACAACTGATATCACAAAACGGTCGCGGACAGCATCGTTTAGTATGTTTTCTACCCTTTGGGACATAGCCTTGAGACCAGCTTTTGCAAGTATGTCGGCAGTCTCTTTTACCAGCTTTGCAACGGCTGCGCTTGTGTTAGGTGTGTGCTGTTTTTTTGTTTCTGCAAGTTTCGCAGTATTTTGCTTTATGTTGTTGATTTCCTGTGCTGTGGATAAGAGTCTCTTCTTGAAGAAATCCAGGTTTTCTGTGAGTTTCATACTTCTCGGTTTTGATTTATGTATTTGTTTGAAAAATCTGTGTCCAATGCCTGATAGAATGGACGCAGTGACGGCTCAAGAATGGTGTTTAGCAGAGATTTAAAACAATTCTCGTCATCAACGGTATAAGTTCCGTTGTTTGTGAGATAGTTGACAATCTTGTCATATCCGGCGTATAATTCCTTACGCAGATTGTTGTACGCCTCCTTGTTGAGGTGCTTTATTGCATCGTGTCTGAAAAGACCTACCGGGTTGTTGAACTCAACCTTGTCGAACGATTTGTCGTATGCGAGGTCTTCAATCTTCACGATTGTTTGCTCCGGTATTGCTATTGTTACAACAAACTTGGTGGGGTAGACGAATGTCTTGTCGACTTCGCCTGTGACCTTGTATTTTAGATATGGAACTTTCATACATAGATTGCCATTGAGTATGCATAAGATGGGCAATCCCGGTACATATCCCATTGTGATGTTGCTGTGCAGGATGAATTTATCTGTCTTGAGGCTGTTGAACAGTGCCTCTGTTGAAAATGTTCTGTTCATATTTAAGGATTTTAAATATCAAAAATAGATAGATTATACTTGATTATCTGTAGCACTCTACCATTTGGCTGTTTCCGGCAGCCCAAGCATCCTCGAATACATCAAGAGGAATCATTGAGCCTCTGCCGTTGGGGATTCCCGAGTCATTGAGAATTACCATTGGATTCTCCGGGTCGGTGCGGTCGATGCCTATTACCTGCACAGCATGGTTGGCGCCGTTTTCTGGTGAGAATATGTCACCTTCTTTTCCGTACCATATCTGGTCGGCATCAATTGAAACTATCACCTTGCCGCCGTTATTCAGACACTGTTCAATGTCTTCTATGTCATTGTTGAATGACATTTCATTCTCAATGCCGTAATAGTCGAGCATATTGTTCAAGTTAAGTAGTGTGGTTCCACCTTTTTCGGTGAACCATCCGTTCTCGCTTGCTGTTTTTGCAAACTCTTCAATGTCTATCTCCTGGCCTGTCAATTCTTCAATGACAAATTTTTCCGAGTATAGTGCGCATCTGTTTGTGTTGCCTTGGAATTCCCATACTTTGATTGATTCTGCAGGGTCACCGCTTATCAGACTTGGATCCTCAACGTTGTTGGGGTCAAAATTCTCCAGTTCATTGTGTAATGTTCCGCCTAAAGCAAAATCCTCTCCATAGCAGGGAATCAGTTCGTTACTATTGGGGTTATAGGCATATTTTTGGTGTATGTCGGCCTTTCCGTTTCCCTCGTAATCAACAAATTGTTCGACCGTGTCAATCTCTCCGTTACCATCAGAGTCGTACATTTTGGTCAGTGTTTCAAATCTGCCGTCACCGTCAATGTCGTGGTGCTGGTTTACACTGTCAATCTCGCCATCTTCGTTGTAGTCATAGGCTTTCTCTACGGAATCAATCTTGCCGTCGCCGTTTGAGTCGTGGCTGACGAAAGCTGCTTCTATTATGCCATTATGGTTTGAATCCATAACGGTACTGGCGTATTCGTACTCGCCGTCAAAATTCAAATCTTGTTCAATTGTGTGAATATCCGTTATATTGTCGTAATTGTCATCAACTTCGGTAATGCGTGTTTCGGCATATCCGTCACCATCGATGTCTATTGATGTCATAGTAATTCGGGAATCTGCCACACCGTCAATGTTGTCGTCAATTTCGGTAATGCTGGTCTCGGCATAGCCGTCACCATCAATGTCCAATATTGTCGTTGCCTCAATTGTATCTACGACTCCGTCTGCATTGGTGTCTTTTTCGCAGATAATAGTCTCGGTAAAACCGTCACCGTCCAGGTCCAATTCAGTCATTAATGTATCAACATAACCGTCTCCGTTGGTGTCGAATTCAAATTGTATTAAATCGTAATTGTACATAACTATTGTTTTTAGCTTTTAACTATTCATATAGAGTTACAAACTTTCCTTTTCTATCATCTCCCATTCAAAAAATATCTTCTTGCGTAAACATTGGGTCTTCGTCGGGCTGTCCATTGTTGTCTGTTATCTCATAATGCGTCTCTTCAAACTCTTTGTTTTCGGCGACAAATACTATGCCGAGCTCTTCTGTTTCAAAACCGGGGTGCAAGAAAGTATCCTCGGTCTTTTCAACGTCTACAGTCTCTATTTCTGTATCGTCGTCGTTCTTGATGTTTTCTGCATCAGTGTCGGCTGCGGGGGCGAACTCAATTTCAGGGATTTCAAAACTCTGTTCGTCAAGCATTGTCATATCAGCCTCGTATGCAAACTCATCCTGAAGATAGAGATTTGTACATTCGTCGACGATGTCCGATATTTCGGCCAGTTCTCCCATTGCGGTGTCTGATTCTATGAGCAAATCAATTTCGCGCATCTGTGCTTCGGGCAGGTTATCATCCAGATATGCGGCGAATTGCTCAACGCTGATGGGTGGTGTCTGCGGCTTATGCATAGTATTCCTCCTTTCTGTATACACGTTCATACTGCGATTTTGCGCGTTTGTGCAAGTTATAGTAATTGTCCATATCCACTCCCATAATTGATGCTACCTCTTCATTGGATTTAGACTCAAGATAACGTAATTTAATCAGTTCCTTGTAACGCTTGTTCGGCATAAGTTCCAATATGGTGTTCACGTCTTCCATGTTCATTTTGTTGCAATCCATTTCACAAGAGGCGCCCAAGTCGATATATCTATCACTGTAGTTGTCGTTTTCGTCACAATTATTTGTCAACGGCTCATTCATCGGCATCTGTTCTTTGCGCTTGTATTTTTTGTAGCAATAGAATATGCAAGCCGATTTTAACCAAGAGGCAAGAGTGCTCTCTCCTCTAAAATTTTCCATTTGGCATTTGCCTGTCTTCGCGCTAGGGGAGAGTACTACAATATAAATCTCGCTAATGAACTCTATGCAGGAACTACAATCCGTATGATAGTTTTCATAGATTGATTTGAAGAGTGGGTAACACTTTTTGTAAAAGAAATCCAATGTTACAGAACTGTTTCTTTCTATCAGATCCTTTGCTATTTTTAAATCATCGGTATATGTTTTTAATTCATTCATTATTTCCTGGAATAGATGATTTACACATAAAAAAGGGTATGTATATATTTTTTGTATGAATGCAGATCAAAAAAGCTTTCTCTGTCTTTTCTTTATGGTGCTTTCAATGGTAGCACATTGTAATATATATTATTTATAATCACCTCAATGTGATACACTTGCTGGTCGTTGCAAAATTAAATTAAAAATTAACATTTCAAAAATTATAAGAGATTTTTTATACACGGTTACGTGCTCAGCTGTTTGATGTTGACGATTTAGCTGATATGTCAGAGGAAATGTATTAAATTCAACTTGCCTTTTACCTGTACTTGTTTATGTCAGAAACCATTGTAGGTGTATGCAAGTGTGAATATGCTTATTTTGCAGCCGCAACAGTTCTGCAGTGTAGCGGCGCAACTGCAGAGTGTGGCGCCGGTTGTGAGAATATCATCGACCAACAGGATATGTTCGTTCTCAAGTGACTGGGGCGTTGTGACAGAGAATATGTTCTTTACGTTCTCCCAACGCTCGTCGCGGTTCTTGTGTGTCTGTGTTTCGTTGGCAATGTCGCGTTTTACAAGCGTTGTGTCAACGGGTATTCCGGTGATGCCGGATAATCCCTTGGCTATGTATTCGCTCTGGTTATACCCCCTTTTGCGCTGTTTCTTTTTTGAAAGGGGCAGGGGAACAATGCGTGTTATGCCGTCGAAGAAGCTGCTGTCGAGCAACTCTTTGGCGGCCATTTCGGCAAGGCGTGTGCCAACTTCGGGAGCGTCCTTGTATTTTAGCTTGTGCATCAGCGCGTTGTAGGGCGACCCTTTGCGGTAATAGATGAACGATGTTGCCTTTTCAATCTCTATCTTTCCCCAAAACGTCTGCTCAATCTCCAGTTTGTGGTGCGGCTCAATCTTTGGAAGATGATAGAGGCAGTTGAGGCATATATCGCGTTCCTGGCGCGACAGCGTCTCGCCACACACGCAGCAGTGGCGGGGAAATATGAGGTCTATGAGATCAGAAATCCATTTCATCGCCTTTGTACTTTATGGTTGAGATGATGAGCGAGGGCTCGTATCCGCGGCTTGCAGCGTGGCGAATGATTTTCTGCTGTGTGGTAAAGTCATCCTTGCCTTTAAATTCGCGGCGTTTTATGTCGATTGTCTCTTGCAGTGCTTGCAAGTATGCATCCTCGTCAATGTTTTCCAATGCTTCTTTAATGTATTCCTGTGGCAAATGCTTCTCGCGCAACGCGGCTGTTATTTTTATTCGCCCCCAACGGTTGAACTTTACCTTGTCGTTGACAAAGGCGCGGCAATAACGTGTCTCGTCAATGAACTTCTCATTGGTGAGCCTTGCAATGATTTTCTCCTGCTCACCATGTGGCACACCCCATGCAGTGAGCTTCGCGCTCACCTCGCTAATGCAGCGCTCGCACAGTGTGCAGTAGGCTGCTGCTTTGTTCAGTGCTTCACCGGGGGATATGGGCTTTTTCATCTGTTGCGTTTTAGTTGTGAATTCCTCCCCTGTTCTTAGGGGAGGTGCCGTAGGCGGAGGGGTATAATGCGTTCATCTACTTTACTGCTCTTATCATTCTCTCATTCTCGGCAAAGTCCTTGCGCAGTTCAATGCCTGTGTAGCCAAGTGCTGCAAGCATCTCCATGGTCTCCTTGCCGTGGGCGCGGTTGATCTCAAAAAAGAGACGGCCGCCGGGTTTTAAAAGCATCAAGCCTTTTTGGGCTATTGTGCGGTAGAATAGCAAAGGGTCACTGTCGGGCACGAACAGGGCTGTGTGGGGCTCCCAATCGAGCACGTTGCTGTGCATCGCCTCCTTTTCGTTCTCTTTTATGTATGGCGGGTTGCTCACAATTATGTCGAATTGCTCGCCGCTGGATTCGTATGCCAGAATATCTACCTGTTCAAATGTGACTGCTAGGCCGTTTGCCTTACTGTTCTCCGTTGCAACGGCAAGCGCATCGGGTGAAATATCCCATGCCGTTACTTCGCTTTGCGGCAGTTTATGTGCAAGGCTCACTGCTATGCAACCGCTGCCTGTGCCAATGTCGAGAATGCTTTCCTTGCCTGTGGCTTCGCTTGCAATCCACTCGACAAGCTCGCTTGTCTCCGGGCGCGGAATAAGTGTCGCCGGTGTAACCTTGAACCTGAGCCCGCAAAAGTCGCAGTACCCAAGAATGTACTGTATCGGCTCCTGTTTTTTGAGTCTTTCAATTGCGTTGTCAAGCAAAGTTTGTTGTTCGGCAGTGAGAGGGATGTCATCCTTTAGGTAGAACGCCATTTGTGACACACCAAGCAACTCGGTTGTGATGATGCGCGTGAGAGCTTTTATCTCTCCATCGCTGTAATCATTGGCAAGTCCTTCCTCTATTTTGTTTGCAATAGTTTTCATTGAAATGGTTATGCTGCACACAAAGGTAGAAAAAGTTATTGAGTAAAAAAGGGTACTTGCCACAAAAAGAGGGAAAAGCAATGCCCTGTTGGTGATTTTGCCAAACGCTTGTAATCTATCTTTTGAAGAAATTATATTCCACGTGAGCATTGATTGTGGGCAGAATGATTATACTTGCAATATGAAGATATGTGTAACTCGCTGAAAAACATTGGAAAATTTTCATATTCAGCTCTTTTGCATTACCTTTGCAATGCTTGTGGGGAGAAAACCGCAAGTTTGATAAAGCATTTTGTTAAAGTCCAAAAACTGAAATTTCGCCAAAATTTTAAACAAGGGACTGGAGCAACCAATGCTCATTCTGTGTATATACCGCTTATGTGTGTTTCCACGCATAGGGGCTATGTGTATATATCACGGCGTGGGAATATTGTTTCTTCACCGTTCATCTTGTTAGGGCGTTTGGCGATGCCTCAGTTTTGTGGACGTAAGGCACAAGTCTCACGTCTTTTTTTATTGCATTGCTCCAAGCGCTCTCCAATAGTGTCACTGCAATACCGAAAAGCGTAAGACTATAAATACTGAATTTATTAACTTTAATTTATAGTTCTATGAAACACAATTACTTAAAACATCTGTTGACGATGTTGCTGCTACTATGTTGCAGTGTTATCAATGCCCACGACTTTGAGGTCGGTGGTATTTATTACAACATTACCAATGCTACAAACAAGACCGTGGCGGTGACATACCGGGGAGATTCTTATAGTAGCTACTCCAACGAGTACAC
>JAEIGA010009324.1_pt1 | contig 14852 bp, 13 predicted proteins | sample 9270691 | NCBI WGS metagenome assembly JAEIGA01 (sample SAMN17057246, study PRJNA624740) | gut metagenome | biome: biome; isolation source: fecal sample | host: Bos grunniens | place: China: Xizang | collected 2019
GTCTGCCGCCATCTGCACTATCTGCTGTGCGTCCGGTCTTCCCTGCTGAGGGGCCTGTGCATTGATGTTGAGCCATCCTGCAAGGATGAATGCCGCAAGGGCAAAAATCAATCTGGTCTTCATACCTGTCTGTTTTTATGTTTTGTTTTCTTACCGAGTCTTTAGATGCATAGTCTGTTGAATGGTTTAATTGCAAACCGGACAGAAGTACATAAGATGCCGGAAACAAAAAAGGTCCGACCTTGAGGCCGGACCTTGAAATTCCTGAACAGGAATTATTTCACGCGCTCACCGTATGAACGGTCTGTAGTGTTGACGCGGATCTTCTCACCGATGTTGATGAAGAGAGGTGCCATGATGATGGCGCCAGTCTCGAGAGTGATCTCCTTCTGAGCGTTAGTAGAAGCTGTATCGCCCTTAACTGCAGGCTCAGTGTAAGTCACCTCAAGCTCAACATAAGTAGGGAGCTCGCAAGTGAGGCAACGCTCCTCGTCAGCAAGGAACATCATCTCTACGTGCTGACCCTCCTTCATGAGGTCTGCGTTGTCTACGAGGTCAGTATCAAGGTGAATCTGCTCATATGTCTCCTCGTGCATGAAGTTGAAGCCGTCCTCATCCTTGTAAAGGAACTGGTAAGGTCTTCTCTCAACGTTGATGGTCTCGATCTTTGCACCTGCAGTGAAGGTGTTCTCAAGGATTCGGCCATTCTCGAGGTTTCTGAGTTTAGTCTTTACGAAAGCAGGACCTTTGCCTGGCTTTACGTGCTGGAACCATACGATTGAGCATGGCTTGCCGTTGAAGTTAAGGTAAAGTCCGTTCTTGAAATCAGCTGTTGTTGCCATAAAATTGTATTTAATTATTGTTATTTCCTTAAAAGCGGCTGCAAAATTATAAAATTGTCCCTTTCTATACAAATTTTAATTGATAATCAGCGCAGTTACGGGCGTTCTTATGAGTTGCTGCCGTATTTCTCCTCCCAGTCAGGGACGTATTGGTTGAGCGCAAGTATGGTTTCCGCCACTTCTTCAAGAAGCCATTTCGGCGTTGATGTTGCACCGCAGATTCCTACCTTGTCGTCAGCGCGGAACCACTCTCTTTTTACCTCAGCAGTCGAGTCAATGTAATATGTCCTGATATTAAGCGACTTGCAGAGGTTGCACAGTACCTTTCCATTGGAACTTGCCTTACCTGCCACAAAAATGATGATGTCGTGCTTGAGGGCGAATTCGGAAAGTCTCTCATGTCTTGTCGCCACCTGTGAGCAGATTGTCTCGTGAATGGTGAAATCCTTCACCATAGACTTGAGTCTTCCGCAGAGTTCAGCATACTCGGCAGGACTTTTAGTGGTCTGACTGAATATCTCTATAGGAGCGTCGAGTCTGATGTCTCCATCTTCGATGGCTTTCTCCATCATGTCGATATTCTCGATTACCAATGCCTTGCCGTCTGTCTGGCCGACGAGTCCAAGGACTTCGGCGTGTCCTGGTTTTCCGAAGATAAGTATCTGACCGTCATTGGCTTCCTGACAGCGGATATATGCCTCCTTGATCCTCTGCTGGAGCTTGAGGACCACCGGGCAGGTACAGTCTATGATTTTGAAACCGACCTTGTCGGCCTGCTCATATGTCTGTGGTGGCTCGCCGTGTGCCCTGATCAGCAGGACTTCTCCATCGGCTTTTACCATTTCGTCAAGGTCCTCCTTGTCTATGGTGACCAGTCCCTGTTTCATCAGTCTCTCAAGTTCGGAGTCATTGTGAACGATCGCTCCGAGAGAGTAAAGTCTCTTCTGGCCATTGCCTTCAGCCTGAAGGAACTCTTCAGCCTTACCTATGGCTCTTATGACTCCGGCACAGAATCCGGAGTTCTTGTCAATATCAACTGTAATCATAAGTTCATCAGCATCCGAATCTTTCCTTGATCAAGTCCTTCAGCCAGTCCATCTGCTCGTCGAAGGTCATATTAGAGTTGTCCAGCACCACTGCATCTTCTGCCTGTGCAAGCGGGGAAGTCTCGCGGTGAGAGTCGATATAGTCTCTTTCCTGGAGATTCTTCAGGACATCTTCAATGTCCACCTTCTCTCCCTTGGCTTCCATTTCTGCAGCTCTTCTCCGTGCTCTTATCATCGGGTCTGCTGTCATGAATATCTTAAGTTCTGCCTCAGGGAATACAGTCGTTCCGATGTCTCGTCCGTCCATCACGATGCGTTTGTTCCTGCCGAATTCACGCAGCTTGCGGTCGACATACTCTCTTACCTCCGGAACAGTAGCGATTGGGCTAACCTTGCCGGCAACGGCAAGAGACCTGATCTCGCTCTCGATACATCTGTCACCCATATATGTGCCTTCTGGACCGAAATGAATGTCGAGGTCTTCGAGTGCCTTGTCAAGTCCGGGAACGTCGATGACTCCCTCGTCCGAGATGAATCCGTTCTCGATTGCGAAGAGTGTGACGCCTCTGTATAAGGCTCCTGAGTCCAGATATAGGAAAGAGAACTCGTTTGCTACGATTTTTGCAAAGGAGCTTTTCCCTGTGGAAGAGTAGCCGTCAATGGCTATGATTATGTCCGGTATCTGCATCGTTTATTTAAGGCTTGCTTAAATTTAAAATGTGAATTGTGTCAAGAAGACAAAATTATAAAATATTGTGTAAACTCCCAAAAATAGCGATATTTGTGGGAACAACAGAAATCTAATACTGTCGAAACATGAAAATTCTGATCATTGATGACGAAAGGGCAATCAGGAATTCGCTGAAGGAAATCCTTATGGACGAGGGTTATGATGTGGATGTTGCCGAGAATGGCGCACAGGGTTGCGCTATGGTGGAGAAGGAAAAATACAGTGTAATCTTCTGTGATATAAAGATGCCGGAAATGGACGGTATGGAAGTACTCGACCGTTTCGCATCTATGGGCATAGATTCCGCGATCGTAATGATTTCGGGTCATGGAGACATCGACACGGCTGTGGAATGTATCAAGAAAGGAGCCTTCGATTTCATTCAGAAGCCTCTTGATCTCAACAGGATACTTATCACTATAAAGAACGCGACTGATAAGGTGACCCTCGTAAAGGAGACCAAGATCCTGAAGAAGAAGGTATATGGCCAGGAGATGGTAGGTGAGTCTGCTCCTATGATCCATATCAGGGAGATGATAGACAAGGTGGCACCTACGGATGCCCGAGTTCTCATCATGGGATCAAACGGTACGGGAAAGGAACTTGTAGCGAGAAATCTCCATCAGAAGAGTAATAGAAGTGCCGCTCCATATGTGGAGGTGAACTGCGCGGCGATACCGTCGGAACTTATTGAGAGTGAGCTGTTCGGACACGAGAAAGGTGCCTTCACCTCGGCAATCAGGCAGCATAAGGGCAAGTTTGAGCAGGCTGATGGAGGAACCCTTTTCCTTGATGAGATCGGAGATATGTCACTCGCGGCCCAGGCCAAGGTCCTCCGAGTGCTTCAGGAAAAGAAACTCTCGAGAGTGGGCAGTGATAAGGATATCACTGTGGATGTCAGAGTACTTGCCGCGACAAACAAGAACCTTAAGGAAGAGATAGCCGCAAACCGATTCAGGGAGGACCTGTATCACAGACTCAGCGTCATTGTCATAAATGTTCCTACCCTTGATGACAGAAAGGATGATATTCCTCTCCTTGTGGAGCATTTCATAGGACAGATATGCTCAGAGACAGGAATGCCTCCGCGTGAAGTGGATGCCGATGCCATGAAACTTCTTGTCGAAAAGAACTGGACAGGAAACATCAGGGAACTCCGCAATGTGGTAGAGCGTCTCCTGATCCTTTCAGGCTCACGCATCACTGCGGCTGATGTCCGTTCCTATGTACTTTAGAATATGACTGTCTGATTCCCTGCCTAAGCCTCTGAACTTTCCGATATGCTCTCAGGTGTGTATTTAGGCAGAGTGACAGTGAATGAAGCGCCACCAAGTGCGAACGATTTCTGGTAGCAGATATCACCTTCGCACTTGGTGATTATGTTTCTGCATATGGCGAGTCCTAATCCGGTACCGCCGCTCTTGGTCGTGAAGTTAGGGGTGAAGAGCTTGCTCTGGTTCTCCTCCTTCACTCCAGGTCCATTGTCATCGAAGACAATGTCGTAGCAGCCATCCTTGGTGCTGTTCCTAAGACCGATGAATATTCTTCCTGTAAATTCTTCATCCGTCTCCTGCATCTCCTTTGCCTTCATCTCCACTGCCTGGATGGCGTTTGTGATAAGATTGACGAACACGCGGATCAACTGCGGCTTAGGCGCCATCACATATGCCTCGTTGAAGCCCAGGTATGAGATCTTTATGTTCTCCTTGTTGTCAAATATGAGCAGCTGTTCCTTAAGCGTCTTGTCAAGGTCGATGAGTACAGGTTCCTCGCTGTAGAGTTTTGCGAAGGTAGAGAACTCGTTAGCCGTATCGGTGAGGATGTCGATATGTTCAAGGATGACTTCCGAAACCTTGTCGAACTTCTCCTCCCAGGAAGGATTGCCCTTCTGCTTGAGGCGTATGAGCCTCTGGATCTCAAGCTTTATTGGGGTGAGAGGATTCTTGATCTCATGCGCCACCTGTCGGGCCATCTCGCTCCAGGCTTTGTCTCGCTCGGCCGAAGCGAGCATCTTTGTCGATTCGGCGAGATACTCCAGCATTCGGTTGTAGGCTTCAACCAAGGTCGAGATCTCATCCTCCCTCTGATGTATGATATATTCAGGATTATGGATGTCGGTTTCATTCATTTTCTTTCCTATTTCCACGAGAGGAAAGAAAATGCGGTTGAGTTCCCTTGAACTGATCACAAGACTGCCGATGAGCAGGAGCAGGAAAAGGTTGATGATCAATGCGGCATGGGCAAAGGCCTCGCGTCTGAAGTCGTAGTTCTTGTCTGTATATGGCACACTGATGATACCTGTCATCTCTCTGGCGTCATTGAAGACAGGCGCATATAGCATCCAGTATTTATAGTCGTCGATTCTCTCCCTGTGGATGAAGAATCTCTGGTTGCCGTATTTTATGTTCTTGTATGCCTCTTCATTGATTCGGCTTCCAAGAATCTGTTTCTCGAATATCTCAGGAGTGGTTGAGTGGAAGACCTTGCCGTCCGGAGTATAAAGGGTAATGTCTGTTTTTGCTGTGTTGGCGATGTTCTCGATGGCGGAAGTCGTCTCCGTGTTGAGGAATTCCTGCCATGTCCTGGCCTGTCTTACCCTGTTTTCGATCAGCGCCTGCACCGTGTTGATCTTGGTAAACATGAGGTCCGTCATATTCGTCTCATTCCTCTTGTATACGAATATGACGCTGATTACTGTCATGCTGGCGAGGATCAGGAGGGATGACGTGAAAAGAAGCACATTGATTCTTCTGCGGAAGAAGTTCTTCATTGCAATCTTCTCGTTCTTCTGCATCCTGAAGAACATGAGCATGAGCAGACCCGCGATGGCCATTGCCAGGTATGAGAATGAGGTGAGGAGAGTGACAATGCTACGCTGCTTGCGGGAAATCACGATCATCTCGTTGTCGCTGATCTGGTTTATGAAGTGCACGTGTTCCTTTTCCCTCGTCACATGGGTTTCATATGTGGCGAGTCTTGAGCCTACATTCGGGTCGAAGACGGTAGGGTATGGGAAATTGCCTTTATATGAAACAAGACGGTTGTCTATGTACTTCGCATATGAATAGTATGACGGGATATTCACTTCTCCAGGCTTGGAGAAGCGTCCCAGGATGCTGGTGTAACCCCTGTCCTCGAGGCTGGAGATAGGCTCCACCATAAGGAGCATGCGCACCAGGCCGTGATCCCTGTTCCAGAAGAAGAAGGTTCCTGCATAGCTGCTGCGTCCGTTGCCGTCCGTAAGGAAATGGAAACGTGAGCCTTCGGAAATAGGGATGCCAGATCTGCTTATGTTGTTGAATGTCTCAAGGGCGTTCCTGTCGTCCTCCTTGAATATGTGGACGCTGATGCTGTTGTCCTGTCTGATCCTGTTGAGGTATTTCTCGGATATCCTGTTCTGGAGCATTCTGGCTGTGTTTTCCAGCATTGAAAGTGCAGAAAGCAACTGGTCGCTGGCGATGCCTTCCTCAACGGATCTCAACTGGATCTCAAGGGCGAGATTCCTGTCTACCGCCAGTCGGTTAGCCCATACCATGACCCTGTCCTCCTCCTTGCTGAAACCAAGGATGCTGGAGGTCGTGGTAAAGTACAGGGAGCAGACCATCGCGAAGAGGATTATGCCCTTTCTGCTCAGCATGTTGTATCTGAATTTCGTATACCTTCCGATGATGTCGCCCAAAGCCTGGAACTGCAGAAGGATGCACAGGAGAAGACCTGTGTATGACAGATATGCGATGGCTGTATAGAAGATGTTACTGTTCCATCTATATATCTCCATCGTGATGTTCGAATTCAGGATCAGGCTCTTGAGGGTGATGTGCGTATAGATGAACAGTCCGGCGGCTCCGATGATAGTTATGAATACATAGGAGGCGAGCTTCAGTTTTCTGTACCTTTTGTCAGCTATGGCAGAGGCGATGAAGCGCTTTCTGATCATGTAGCAGCAGATGCACAGCAGCATTATGAAGCAGTTGGTGATCAGAAGCACGCCGAGCGAGTTCATGAACTGACCGTCGGCATATACGGTAGGGGAGAAGAGGGTAAGCGAATCCCCCATCTTCTGCGCCCAGATGTATGCAAGGCACATCAGCGCGATCAGTGCGGCGACGACGGTGCAGAATACCTTTATGGTCCTGCGGCTCGCAAGCAGAAGCATGACCGCTATGGCCGAAAGTATCAGCGACAGCCATTTGAGCACAGAGTTGCTGAACACGGCTGAAGGTGCCAGGGTGGTTTCTGAGATGATCTTGAACAGCGGCGTCTCGCCTAAGCAGACTGTCGCTCCTCCACTGTAGTTGAGAGGCAGAACAGAATAGATGGACGGCAGTTTAAGCGCCGGATTGACTCCGTTCTCGTTTTTCCTTATGTCGTCTATGATAGTGTTCTTTACCTCAAGGCCGGCAAGTATTCTGTCGTTCTGTTCTCCTGTCACAGCCTTCGCCACATACCATTTAGGCCCGATGTTGATGTAGGATGCATCTTCCTTGATGTCGGAAAGGGGGGAGATGATCCTGTCCATTATGCTTGACATCCTCTGGAAGACCAGTTTAGATGCAATGTCGTCATTCATTGCGCTGAACTGATTGCTCCAGGACTGCAGCGAGTCATTGACATATCTGTAGATCACCATGTCCTCAGGCAGGTTCCCGGTGTCCGGCCATTGCCCCGTTTCCGTAGCCTTGACCTTCTCGATGTATGAGTCCAGGATCAGCATGCGTTTTTCTAGCCTTTCGCCGGTTCTTTCCGCAACAGATTCTATGTCGCCGGAAGAGTTGCCCGCAAGTGAAAGTGCGAACAACACAAGGGCAAAAGCCATGCAGATGACAGGCAACTGCCTGAGTATGAATTTTCTGTTCATCAGTCCTGTCTCATTCGTGGTGGTAAGGCTCTCCTCTCATGATGGTGAAGGCTCTGTATATCTGTTCCGCGAAGATCGCCCTGACCATCTGATGTGAGAATGTCATCTTGGAGAGCGATATCTTCGAATCGGATCTGCTGTACACTGCGTCGGAGAAACCGTAGGCTCCTCCTATGACGAATACGATGTCTCTGGATGAATAGGTCATTCTGTCCTGCAGTACCTTGGCAAGCTCCATGGATGAATATTGCTTGCCTCTTTCGTCCATAAGTATGACCTCATCTGCCGGGCGGACATTCTTCAGTATAAGTTCTCCCTCCTTTTCCTTTATCTGCGCCTTGGTCAGAGCCGATACATTCTTGAGTTCGGGAATCTCCACTACATTGAAAGAAACGTAGTGCTTGAGCCTTGACACATATATGTCGAGGCCCTGTCTCACCCAATCCTTATCTGTCTTTCCGACAGTCAATAAAGTCATTTTCATTTTTCGTCCTATATCTGATGCAAATATAATAAGAAAGATGTAAATTTGTCCCTGCGGGCAAGAGATATGCCGGCAAACATTTCCCCTTTTCTCCTGTCGTTGTATGGCAGGAAATTTGCAGGTTTAAACTGGTCTAATTCGGCTTAATAACTTATGAAACATATATTGAAAGGCATCGTGGTGGCGCTCATGCTTCTGTCGGGGCGTGTTCTCTTGGCCCAGGACAGCGGCTACGATGTGTTCAACCCCATATCAAAGTACCTTAGTCAGGGCGATGCGGAAAGCCTTTCTGCCTGGTTCTCGGATAATCTTGAAGTTACAATCTTCTCAGACTCAAATGATTCCAGCCGCAATCAGGCAAGACAGATAATGAAGGCCTTCTTCAACTCCTACACTCCAAGATCCTTCGAGATAATCCACAAGGCCGGAAGATCAAACATGAAATATGCCCTTGGAACCTTGAATGCGGGCGGTGAAGTATTCATGGTGACCATATTCGTCAACTATAAAGATAACGGATACAAGATACAGCATCTGAAAATAGAGCATGCAGATTAAAAAACTGCGTGTTCTATTTTGTTTTGGCACGGGCTTTGCAAAACAAAAGTCATAAGCTGGGAAGTTTAGTTAGTATTAAATAGGTTATAAAATGAAAAGGACCTGGATCGAATCCAGGTCCTTTTCATTTTATTATTTCTGCCTCAAGAAGATCTGTACCGGACAACCGAGGAAGTCAAACTTGCTGCGAAGCTTGTTCTCAAGGAATCTCTTGTACGGGTCGCGGATGTACTGAGGGAGATTACAGAAGAATGCGAAAGACGGCGACCTTGTAGGAAGCTGGGTGATGTACTTGATCTTGATGTACTTGCCCTTCCATGCAGGTGGCGGATAATTCTCGATTTCAGGAAGCATCTCCTCATTGATCTTTGATGTGGAGATCTTGCGTGAATAGTTCTCGTAAACGTGCGCGGCTGCGTCAAGCACGTCCATGATTCTCTGCTTGTTGATTACAGATGTGAAGATGATAGGAAGGTCATTGAATGGAGCGAGCCTTTCCTTGATGGCGATGGTGTACTCCTTCATTGTGTTGCTGTCCTTCTCTATTGTGTCCCACTTGTTGACTACGACAACACAGCCCTTTCTGTTGCGCTGGATGAGATTGAAGATTGCCATGTCCTGGGCTTCGATACCGGTCTGGGCGTCGATCATAAGGATGCAGACGTCAGAATGCTCGATTGCGCGGATGGATCTCATGACTGAATAGAACTCAAGGTCTTCGTGTACCTTTGCCTTCTTTCTCATACCTGCGGTGTCCACGAGCATGAACTCGTGTCCGAACTTGTTGTAGAGGGTTGCGATAGAGTCGCGTGTGGTTCCTGCGATAGGGGTCACGATGTTCCTTTCCTTGCCGAGGAGGGCATTGGTGAGGGATGACTTACCTACGTTAGGCTTTCCTACGATAGTGAAGTGAGGAAGTTCAGGATGCTCATCCTGGTCAGGGTCCTCTGCAGGCAACTGACGCACGATCTCGTCAAGGAGGTCGCCTGTTCCGCCGCCGTTGGCTGCTGAAATGCTCCAGATTTCGCCAAGTCCGAGTGAGTAGAACTGGAAGGCGTCGTACATCTTGTCTCCTGAGTCGATCTTGTTGACGGCAAGAATCACAGGCTTGCCGCTGCGGCGGAGGATGTCTGCGATTTCCTCATCGTAGTCGGTGATGCCGGTTGCCGCCTCTACCATGAAAAGGACTACCGATGCCTCCTCGATGGCAAGCACGACCTGCTTGCGGATCTCTTCCTCGAAGATGTCGTCTGAATTTGATGTGTATCCTCCTGTGTCGACAACGGAGAACTCGTGGCCGCACCACTCGCATCTTCCGTAATGTCTGTCACGGGTTACACCGGCTGTTTCATCAACAATCGCCTGTCTCATTCCGACAAGGCGGTTGAAAAGGGTGGACTTACCTACATTAGGACGTCCTACAATGGCTAATAAGCTCATAATTAAAATGTTTAAATGTTAATATCCCGCCTCACGGCGATGATTGCCCGTCTCTATCCGAGACCGAATTAACGGCAATCCGAACCACACGACGAGCAGCCACCCTCATTACACTGGGGGGTGCCGTCAGGATTCTTCCTGCCCCATATATTTATCTCTTCCTCTTTTGCGCACTTTATTCCGCGCTTGCGCATCTCCTTGTTGTTCTCTATCTCTGTTTCAGGGAACTTGCCGTCCTTCCTGAAAATGATGTTGAAGCATAGGCCGAATACGCAGAGCGCGACCAATATAAGTGCTGCTGAAAATATCTCCATCCTGTATTAGTTGATGAAGCTTGTGCTGATTGTCTCGTAGTTGTACACCTTCTTGATGATGTCAGCGAAGAAGTCCGCCATTGTGAGCACTGTGATCTTGCTCTTGTCCTTTGCAGGATCATTGCTCAATGGAATTGTATCTGAAACGATTACCTCCTCGAGGGCAGATTCTGCGATCTTCTCGTATGCCGGGCCCGAGAATACGGCGTGAGTTGCACATGCACGTACGCTGAGGGCGCCCATTTCCTTGAGGACGTTCGCAGCCTTTGCGAGTGTGCCGGCAGTGTCGATCATGTCGTCAACGATGACGATGTTCTTTCCTGCAACTTCGCCGATGGCTGTGATGGAAGCTACTACGTTAGCCTTCTCACGAGACTTGTGGCAGATTACAACCGGGCACTCGAGGTATCTTGCATAAGCATTCGCTCTCTTTGCGCCACCCATGTCCGGTGATGCGATGGCGAGGTTCTCGATGTTGAGGCCCTTGAGGTATGGAAGGAACACTGCGCTTGCGTAGATGTGGTCTACCGGGAAATCGAAGAAACCCTGGATCTGATCGGCGTGGAGGTCGCAGGTCATTACACGGTCACATCCTGCAGCGTGAAGCATGTTTGCAACAAGCTTCGCTCCGATAGATACTCTCGGCTTGTCCTTTCTGTCCTGTCTTGCCCATCCGAAATAAGGCATTACAGCGATCACCCTGTGAGCAGAAGCTCTCTTGGCAGCGTCAGCCATGAGAAGCAGTTCGAAAAGGTTATCTGTTGGAGGGAATGTCGACTGAACGATGAATACAGTCGCACCTCTGACGCTCTCGTTGAGTGAAGGCTGGAACTCTCCGTCGCTGAAAGTCAGAACGTCTGATTCGCCGAGTTCAAGGTTAAGTGCCTTGGCAACCTTTACCGCAAAGTCTCTTGATGCTCTGCAGGTGAATAATTTCATTTTGTGTTCCTTGTTGTACATCGTATTAGAGGGTTTTGAGTTATTTCTGTTCTTCCTGTTCTTTCATCGATTCCAGAACCGATTCTATATAATTGAGGATTTCATCTCTTCCGAGTCCTGTCTCTGAGGAACTTACGAATGTCGGAGGAAGCTCTTCCCATAGTTCAAGAATCTGTTTCTTGTTCTTCTCTATCTGTGCCGCAAGGGCATTAGGGCCATTCTTGTCGCCTTTGGTGAAGATGATGGCGAACGGGATCTGGCTCTGTCCAAGCTCGATGAGGAAGTCCATGTCGATCTTTCCTATATCGTGCCTCGAGTCGATGAGGACAAAGAGCATGACCATCTCTTCAGAGAAGTTGAGATATCCGCGGATCACCTGCTCCAGTTTCTTCCTTCCGGTCTCGGACATCTTTGCGTAGCCGTATCCAGGAAGGTCGACGAGATACCATTCCCTGTTGATGAGGAAGTGGTTCACAAGCCTGGTCTTGCCCGGCTTGCTGGATGTCATTGCCAGCTTCTTGTTCCTGCACAGCATGTTGATGAGGGAAGATTTGCCCACATTGGATCTTCCGATGAAGGCGAATTCGGGGAATTTCTGTTTCGGCTTCTCGGATATTCTTGTGCTGCTGCCCGCAAAAAGTGCCTCAGATATCTTCATATTTGAAACGTGGTTGAAAATCAGTGGGCAAAGATATTAATTTTATTTGATTTCTTTTATGAAAAGTTATGGTGTATGTCCGGGATTTTTTTGCTAAATTTGTTGCGATACAACCGAACGACCATGGAAAAAGAATATATCGACCTTTTTGAGTTTCAGACAAGACTGAAAGAAGGGGTGGAGTGTCTTTTCCCAAATCGTTTGTGGATCAAGGCGGAAGTCAGTGCCATAAAGGCCCGCCAGGGCGGACATTGCTGGCTGGAATTGTCTCAGAGCAATGAGAGCGGACTCGTAGCCAAGGCATCGGCGGTCATCTGGAGTTCGAAATACAGATTCATAGCACCATATTTCGAGTCGGTGGCAGGATCGCCGATACAGGTGGGCATGGTGATACTCGCCCAGGTTCAGGTGAATTACAGCCAGTTGTATGGTTTCTCCCTGGTTATCAATGATGTCGATCCGGAATTCTCTCTTGGTCTCAAGGAACTTGAGCGTCAGAAAACCATTGAACGTCTTCAGTCTGAGGGACTTATGGGTCTTCAGCAAGAGCTTCCGTTTCCTATGCTTCCTTATAGGCTGGCGGTGGTTTCTGCCGAGGATGCTGCAGGTTACAGGGATTTCGTAAGACAGCTTGATGATAATCCTTATGGTTTCAGCTTCGATATAACCTTGTTCCCGGCGCTCATGCAGGGCGCGGACTGCCCTCAGTCGGTGATTGCCGCAATGGACGCGATACTGGAGTGCGATGAGAGCTATGATGTGGTGCTGATCCTACGTGGGGGCGGCTCTAAACTGGACCTCGCCTGCTTTGATGACTATGGCCTGGCTTCAGTCATAGCCCAGTATCCGCTACCGGTGATGACCGCTATCGGCCATGATCAGGATCATCACGTTTGCGATATGGTCGCTTATACCTATCTTAAGACTCCGACGGCTCTTGCAGATGAGATACTCTCCATTTATGAGGATGAGGATGCAAGGCTGTCTTCTTTTTTGACAAGGGTCAGGGTGGCCTCTTCTTCGAGGTTGTCTTCCGCTGAGTCCCTTCTCAATGTTCTGAAAACACGTGTCAGAGGGGCTTTCGTGTTGAAGATCAATGCTATGGAGGCTGCTCTGCAGGTGCTGCAGACGAGGGTGAGGGCTGCGGATCCGAGAAGGGTCATGGAGAGGGGGTATGTCCTTGCCGTCGATTCAAGGGGAGTTGTATTGAAGTCTTCCGCAGGGGTATCAAAGGGTGATGCCGTTTCGGTGATGTTTGCGGATGGAAAGTTGGAATGTACCGTCGATGCCGTAAGTCGGGTATCGGACGATAAGGATAAGTAATGATTATGGAGGAAAGATTTGACTATGCGAAAGCTATAGAGGAACTCGAGGCCATAGCGGCGAAGGTAGAGGATCCTCAGACCGGCATAGATGATATAGAGAGATATATCAGGAGGTCGGATGAACTCGTGGAGGCTTGCCGCGCTTATCTGAGAGGCGCCCGCGAAAGACTTGATTCTATGGACAGAGTTTAAATTGTGACGATATGTGCGCAAAGAGAAAGAAGATGATATATGATCACGACGAATGGCTCAAGCCATACAAGGACGTGATCGATAGAAGACATAAGATGATTCTGGAACTCAAGGAGAGGATGTCTGTGGACGGTTCCTTGAGCAAGGGAATGAACAACCATATGTTCTATGGACTTCACCGTAATGCGGAGGGTGCATGGGTGTTCCGTGAGTGGGCTCCGAATGCGACCAAGATATATCTCATCGGTGAGTTCAATAACTGGAAACGCACGGAGGCCTATGCCCTTAGACCGCTAGGAGGCGGAAACTGGGAGATCGAGATCCCTTCGATGTTCCTGGATCATGGAACGCTGTACAAACTCTATATAGAGTGGAAGGGCGGTGGAGCCGAGAGACTTCCGTCGTATGTTACCAGGACTGTGCAGGATCCGCATACAAAGCAGTTCTGTGCCCAGGTCTGGGACCCTTGCAAGCCTTATGAGTGGAAGAACGGGGCTCCCGGCAAGCGTCCGCATCCGCTTATATATGAATGCCATATAGGTATGGCGGCGGAAGAGGAGAAGGTGGGAACTTTCGAGGAGTTCCGTCTCAATGTGCTTCCGCGTATCGCCGACCTTGGTTATGACACTATCCAGATAATGGCGCTTCAGGAACATCCTTATTACGGTTCTTTCGGATATCAGGTTTCCAACTTCTTCGCGCTCAGCTCCCGTTTCGGTACTCCGGAGGAGTTCAAGGCGCTGGTTGATGATGCGCACGGTTACGGAATTTCTGTAGTGATGGACATCGTGCATTCTCATTCTGTTGATAACGAGGCGGAAGGACTCGGCCTTTTCGACGGTACGGAGACCCTTTATTTCTATGACGGATGGCAGGGACATCATCCTGCTTGGGGCTCGCGCTGCTTCGACTACGGTAAGGATGAGACCAAGTATTTCCTTCTTTCTAACTGTAAGTACTGGATGGAGGAGTATCATATCGACGGTTTCCGTTTCGACGGTGTGACCAGCATGCTTTATTGGGATCACGGTCTGGAGAAGGATTTCGTGGGATACGAGAATTATTTCAATAAGGGTGTGGATGACAATGCGATAGCATATCTGGCCCTTGCCAATATACTTATTCGTGAGATGAATCCGGATGCCTTCACAATTGCTGAGGATGTCAGCGGTATGGCCGGTCTCGCTGCTCCTATCGAGATGGGAGGAGTGGGTTTTGACTTCCGTATGAGCATGGGTGTTGCCGACAACTGGATCAAGTGGATCAAGGAACTCTCCGACGATCACTGGAGTATGGGAGAGATGTGGTGGCAGCTCACAAACAAGCGTGAGGATGAAAAGACCATCAGCTATGCCGAGTGTCATGATCAGGCCATGGTGGGTGACAAGACCATCGCTTTCCGTCTGATGGACAAGGAAATGTATTTCTCCATGAACAAGGATTCCCAGTCTCCTGTCGTGGACAGA
>JAEIGA010009325.1_pt1 | contig 14852 bp, 20 predicted proteins | sample 9270691 | NCBI WGS metagenome assembly JAEIGA01 (sample SAMN17057246, study PRJNA624740) | gut metagenome | biome: biome; isolation source: fecal sample | host: Bos grunniens | place: China: Xizang | collected 2019
CCGTAGGTGGTGTTCGCCTCAGCGAAGCCATAGTCGATGTCCGCACGCAGGGTCTGCAGCGGAATGGTGCCCTCATGATACTGCTCATTACGGGCAATTTCCGCGCCGCCCAGACGGCCGGAGCACTTAACCTTGATACCCTTCGCGCCGAGCTTCATTGCGCGGCCGATGGCCTGCTTCATCGCACGACGGAAGGAAATACGCTTCTCGAGCTGTGCAGCGATGTTCTCGGCGACCAGCTGCGCATTGACATCGGGATTCTTGATCTCGACGATGTTCAGCAGGGTCTCCTTGCCGCCCAGCATCTTCTGGCAGGTGACGCGCAGCTTGTCGATCTCGCTGCCGCCCTTACCGATGACCAGACCGGGCTTCGCGCAGTGGATGTTCACGCGCACGCGGGATGCGTCGCGCTCGATCTCGATCTGAGCGATACCGGCTTCATACAGGGTCTTTTTGAGGAACTTACGCAGGTTGTAGTCCGACACCAGCGTGTCGCCGAAGTCGCTGTCCTTCACGAACCAACGGGAGTCCCAGTTCTTGATCACACCGACCCGCAGGCCGTGGGGATTAACTTTCTGTCCCATACTATACCTCCTCCTCGCTTATTCCATCTCTTTGAGCACCAGGGTGATGTGAGAGGACCGCTTTTCGACGCGGTACGCACGACCCTGCGCACGAGGACGGATACGCTTCATAATGGGGCCGGGGCACACCAGCGCTTCGGCAACGTACAACTGGTTCTTATCCATGTTGTAGTTGTTCTCGGCGTTGGCGATGGCAGACTTCAGCAGCTTGCCGACCGGCTCACAGGCAGCCTTGGGGGTAAACTTCAGGATCGCCTGAGCGACATCCACCGGCTTATTGCGGATGAGGTCGAGAACGATCTTAACTTTACGGGGCGAAATGCGCACATAAGTTACTTGCGCTTTAGCTTCCATGATGATTCTCTCCTTTCCGCTTATTTCGTACTCTTGGAGCCGGCGTGGCCCTTAAAGGTACGGGTGGGGGCGAACTCGCCCAGCTTGTGGCCGACCATATCCTCGGTGACGTACACCGGCACGTGCTTGCGACCGTCGTGAACGGCGATCGTGTGACCGACAAAGTCCGGGAAAATGGTGGAGGAGCGGCTCCAGGTCTTGAGGATGCGCTTCTCACCGGCCTTGTTCATCTCTTGAATCCGTTTCATCAGCACAGGCTGTACGAAAGGACCCTTCTTTACGCTTCTACCCATAAATCTTGATCTCCTTTCGCTTACTTGCTGTTACGGCGCTTCACGATAAACTTATCGGAGCGGTTGTGGGTCTTGCGGGTCTTGTAACCCAGCGCGGGCTTACCCCAGGGGGTAACAGGGCCGGGACGGCCGATGGGGGACTTACCTTCACCACCACCGTGGGGGTGATCGCAGGGGTTCATAACAGAACCGCGCACGGTAGGACGCCAACCCATGTGGCGCTTACGACCGGCCTTACCGATCTGGACGTTCGCGTGGTCCGCGTTACCGACCTGACCGATGGTGGCCATGCAGTTCAGCGGAACATAACGCATCTCGCCGGAGGGCAGACGGATCATCGCGAGGTTGTTCTCCTTACCCATCAGCTGCGCCATAACACCGGCGGAGCGAGCGAGCTGCGCGCCCTTACCGGGGTACAGCTCCACGTTGTGGATGAAGGTACCGGTGGGGATCGCGCTCAGGGGCAGGGCGTTACCCGGCTTAATGTCCGCGGACGCGCCGGCGGTAACGGTGTCGCCAACCTTCAGACCTGCGGGAGCGATGATGTAGCGCTTCTCGCCGTCTTCGTAAGCGACCAGCGCGATGTGCGCGCTGCGGTTGGGATCGTACTCAAGGGTCATCACGGTACCGGCGACGTCGAGCTTATTGCGCTTGAAGTCGATGATGCGGTACTTCTGACGGTTACCACCGCCGCGATGACGAATGGTGATGCGGCCATAGCTGTTGCGGCCGGCCTTTTTGTTCTTGGGAGCCAGCAGGCTCTTTTCCGGAGCTACTTTGGACAGCACGTCGTAGTCGATGACGGACATACCACGGCGACCGGGAGTAGTCGGCTTGTAGGTCTTAATAGCCATTCTATTCACTCTCCTATTTTGGCTTCGTTAGGCTTAGCGGAGGCGCGCACGCGGCGTCTTATGCCTCCATACATTGCCGAGGTGTTCTAAAGGAATTAGAACATACCGTCGAAGAACTCGATGGTCTTGGACGCTTCCGTCAGGGTGACGACGGCCTTCTTCCAATCGGAAGTGTAGCCCTCGTGGCGACCCATACGGCGGTGCTTGCCCTTCATGCTGATGGTGTTTACCTTCGCGACCTGCACGCCGAAGATCTCCTCGACCGCTTTCGCGATCTCGATCTTGTTGGCGCCGTCAGCCACGCGGAAGGTGTACTTCTTCTCGCTCAGAGCCATCACGGACTTCTCGGTGATGACGGGGGCGAGGATAATGTCACGAGCGTTCATTATTTATATACCTCCTCGAGCTGGGCCACGGCATCCTTCACCACGATGAACTTATCGCAGTTGAGGACATCGTAAACGTTCAGCGTGTTGACCAGAGCGGTCTTGACGCCGGGGATGTTACGAGTGGACAGGATCGCCTTCTCGTCGTTCTCCGGCAGGACCAGCAGGATCTTGCCCTCCGCTTTCAGAGCGGCGAACATAGAAACCATGGTCTTGGTCTTGATCTCATCCAGAGTGAGCTTGCTGAGCACCAGCATCTCGCCGGCTGCCACCTTGGAGGAGAAAGCCGACTTCAGAGCCAGACGGCGCACCTTCTTGGGCAGAGCAAAGCGGTAGCTGCGGGGCTTCGGGCCGAGCGCGATGCCGCCGTGCGTCCACTGGGGAGCGCGGGTGGAACCCTGACGAGCGTGGCCGGTACCCTTCTGTCTCCAGGGCTTCTTGCCGCCACCGCTGACCTCGGTACGGGTCTTGGTGGACTGGGTGCCCTGACGCTGGTTGGCCAGGTAGTTGATCACAGCGCTGTGCATAACGGTCTTGTTGGGCTCGATGCCGAACACGGCCTCGCTCAGCTCCATCGTGCTGGTCTTGCGACCGGACATGCTGTAAACATTAACTGTAGGCATTGTCGTCTCCTCCTTCCTTAAGCCTTCTTGACGGTGTCGGAGATGATCACGATGCCCTTGCGAGCGCCGGGAATGGCACCCTTGATGGCGATGAGATTGTTCTCCACGTCGATTTTCACGATCTCGAGATTCTGCACGGTCACGCGCTCAGCGCCCAGGTGACCGGCACCCTTCATGCCCTTGAAGACACGGGCGGGGTCGATAACGCCCTGAGAACCGGAGTGGCGAGCCACAGGACCGGTGCCGTGGGACTCTTTCAGGCGATGGAAGTTCCAACGCTTGATAACGCCTGCGTAGCCCTTACCCTTGCTGGTGCCAACGACATCAACCTTCTCGCCGACAGCGAAGGTGTCCACCTTCACGATGTCGCCGACGTTGACCGCGTCGCAGTCCGCCAGACGGAACTCGCGCAGGATGCGCTTGGGAGCTACATCGGACTTCTCGAAATGACCCTTGAGGGGCTTGTTGAGCTTGTCGGCCTTAACATCGCCGTAGCCCAGCTGAACAGCGGCATAGCCGTCGTTCTCCACAGTTTTCTTCTGAACAACGACGCAGGGACCAGCCTCAACGACGGTCACCGGAACGACATTGCCCTTTTCGTCGAAGATCTGCGTCATGCCGATCTTCTTGCCAATGATACCTTTCTGCATTGTCTATACCTCCTTGGTTATTGGTTGATCTTTATATTCCTTTATATATGCGCCTGCCGCGGCTTTCCGAGCGATCTCGGAGTTCCCGACTCGGTGCGAGGAATATATCGACCAACATGACCTCGCTTCGTGGATCAATTCAAGCCGTGATTACAGCTTGATCTCGATGTCCACACCGGCGGGGAGCTCAAGGCCCTGCAGGGCCTCAACGGTTTTGTTGGACGGTCTGAGGATGTCGATCAGACGCTTGTGCGTACGGGTCTCGAACTGCTCACGGGCATCCTTGTACTTGTGAACAGCGCGCAGGATGGTCACCACTTCCTTCTCCGTGGGGAGCGGAACGGGGCCGGACACGCGAGCACCGGTGCGGTGCGCGGTCTCCACGATCTTGCCGGCGGCCTGATCCACCAGCTGATGATCGTAACCTTTGATACGAATACGGATTTTTTCTTTGACTGCCACTAAAAACGCCTCCTTATAATTTTCGTTGGCGGGCGACGCTAAAACCATACACACGGCCGGGTGTTCCCACCCCGCTCATGAAAAAACCGCGACTCGCTTTTCGCGAGCCCCGGGTCGGCATAGCGTCCTGATACACAGAGACCGACAGTTGACGCAAGATGGGAGCTGTTATGCCCGTTGGGCAGGCATAGTTGTCCCTTTTTGTCGGCCGCTGCACACAGTATTCCTTCGCCCGGTTTAAAATCGGACATACTCCGCGGAAAAACCGACTCCAAGAGTCGCAACCTCCCGCATCATCGCATATCGTGCAGTCTTGCGGAGCGTGAAAAATGGGCGCAAAACGCCCTTTTTCAAACTCGCGCCAGACTATAATACCGCAAACAGCCGCAAATTGCAAGCATTTTTTTGCATTTTTTCAAAAAATTTTAAAGAATTTTTTAACACCACAAGATATAGGTTTTTGGGCGATTTTTGACCACAAAACTTGGGTTTTGGAAATTTTGCGGTTAGAAAAATTGCTGTAGGAGCGGGCGTCTCCGACCGACCGTTTAGGGTGCGCGGTATCCTGTGTCGGGCGATTCGCGAATCGCCCCTACAATCATAATTCAAAATCTGTGCGTACGGGACGGCGTTCTCGCCGTCCCGTAACCGTGATTTTGCAGGAACCTCGAAAGCGGGCGGTCGGGACGCCCGCCCCTACGAGCCTGTTTGTGGTTTGTGCGCAAAACAAAAAATCGGCGGGCGTGGGAACCCACGTCCGCCGATTTCATTCGGATAGGTGAAGAATTACTTCAGCTCAACCTTAGCGCCAGCCTCTTCGAGCTTCGCCTTAGCAGCCTCAGCGTCGTCCTTGGACACGCCGGTCTTAACAGCCTTAGGAGCGTTGTCAACCAGATCCTTCGCCTCTTTCAGGCCCAGACCGGTGATCTCGCGCACGACCTTGATAACGCCGATTTTGCCGCTACCGGCATCCATCAGCATAACGTCAAACTCGGTCTTCTCCTCGGCAGCGGGAGCAGCAGCGCCGGCAGCGGCGACAGCAACGGGAGCAGCAGCGGAAACGCCGAACTCCTCTTCGATAGCCTTGACCAGATCGGACAGCTCCAGAACGGTCAGAGCCTTGATCTCTTCGATCATAGCAGTGATTTTCTCAGACATGATTCATTTCCTCCAAACGATAAATTTTTAAATTTGTGTGTCCCGAAAGGGACCGTTGACTTGCCGCAATTATTCAGCGGCGGGGGCGGCCTCCTCAGCGGGGGCAGCCTCGACAGGAGCAGCAGCCTCCTCGGCGGCGGGCTCCTTTTCAGCAATCGCGTTCAGCGCCACAGCCAGACCACGGATCGGGCCATTGAGAACACTGAGCAGCATCGACAGCAGACCTTCCTTGGAAGGCAGCTTGGACAGCTCGATAACCTTATCGGCACCGATGACCTCACCATCCATAAAACCGGCCTTCACGGTGAAGTTCTTGTTGTCCTCGGCATACTTGCACAGGATCTTCGCAGCGGCGACATAGTCGTTGCTGAGAGCCAGAGCGGTCGTACCGTTGAGAACATCGTCCAGGCCGTTCAGGTTTGCACCCTCTGCGGCACGCTTGAGCATGGTGTTCTTGACAACGGCGTAGTCCACGCCGGCTTCGCGCAGCTGACGACGCAGGACGGTATCGTCCGCAACGGTGATGCCGCTGTAATCCACGATTACGCCGGCCACGGCACCGCTCAGCTTCTCCGTCAGCTCCGCAACATACGCTTGCTTTTCTTGCAGGATCTTTTCGCTTGCCATGTGATAATTTCACCTCCGAATAAAGGATGATTGCTATTCATCCCGATGAAAAAGAAAACCTCTCCCGTGGTTCCACAGGAGAGGTGAATTAACGCACTGTTCGACCGTGATCGGTCGACGGTGTTGTTAAGCACTCCTCGGCAGGCAGGTCTCACGACCGTTTACGCGCTCGCGACCGCGAGCACACCTGCTGTCTGTGGAAGAACAGCAACCGCTATACTATTCGCTCTTTCGAGCGAAACAGCCTTAGATTAGCCGCCCAGCTTGGCGGGGTTGATCTTGACACCGGGGCCCATTGTAGAAGCAACGGTGCAAGAACGGATATACTGACCCTTGGCAGCCGCGGGCTTCGCACGAACGATCGCACCGAGCAGCGCATCAAAGTTCTCCTGCAGCTTCTCAACACCGAAGGAAACCTTGCCAATGGGGCAGTGGATGATGTTGGTCTTGTCCAGACGGTACTCAATCTTACCGGCCTTCGCTTCGGTCACAGCCTTCGCGACGTCGGGGGTAACGGTACCCGCCTTGGGGTTGGGCATCAAGCCACGGGGGCCGAGCACCTTACCGAGACGGCCAACCAGACCCATCATATCGGGGCTGGCGATAACCACGTCGAAATCGGTCCAGCCGCCCTGAATCTTAGCGACCAGATCTTCCGCACCGACAAAATCAGCGCCGGCATCCAGAGCCGCCTGCACCTTGTCGCCCTTAGCGAACACCAGCGCACGAACGGTCTTACCGGTACCGTTGGGGAGAACGACAGCGCCGCGGACCTGCTGGTCAGCGTGGCGGCCGTCAACGCCCAGACGGACGTGAACTTCGACGGTCTCGTCGAACTTAGCCTTGCCGGTCTTGACGGTCAGGTCAAGCGCCTCGGCAACGTCGTATTGGACACTGCTGTCGATGAGCTTCGCGCTCTCGACATATTTCTTACCATGTTTCATTGGTCTTTACCTCCATAATGTGGTTAATCGGAATTGTTGGGTTCCTCCCACGAATATCCCGCGTCAGTCGACGACCGTGATACCCATGCTGCGGGCGGTGCCGGCGATCATGCTCATCGCGCTCTCGACGCTGGAAGCATTCAGATCGGGCATCTTGGTCTCGGCGATCTTGCGGATCTGCTCCTTGGTGACCTGTGCCACCTTGGTCTTGTTCGGGACACCGGACGCAGTCTCGATGCCGCAAGCCTTCTTCAGCAGAACGGCTGCGGGGGGCGTCTTGGTCACGAAGGTAAAGGAACGATCGGCGTAAACCGTGATGACGACGGGGATAATCAGACCCACGTCGTTCTTGGTACGCTCGTTGAATTCCTTAGTGAACGACATAATGTTGACACCGTGCTGACCCAAAGCGGGACCAACAGGGGGGGCCGGGGTTGCTTTGCCGGCGGGGATTTGCAGTTTGATATAACCGGTGATTTTCTGAGCCATTTTCTATCGCACCTCCAAAATTTGTGGTCAGGCGGACACGCGGTGTCCTCCCACAGCCGGAAGGGTGTCCGGCGGCACGGGTAAGGAGCCTTATGCTCCGAACTTTCTGACGTTTGTGAGCGGGGGCTGATTAATCCATCAGCTCAGCCTGCTCAAGTTCCAGCTCGACCGAGGTCTCTCGACCGAACATGGAGATGGTCACGCGGACCATGTTCTTCTCGACGTCGATCTCCTCGACGATGCCGGAGAAGTTCTCCAACGGGCCGTCGACGATCTTGACCGTGTCGCCGACCTTGTAGTCGATGACGATCTCCTTCTTCTCGACGCCCAGCGCGGCGATCTCCTTCTCGGTCAGCGGAACGGGCTTACCGTTCGGGCCGACAAAGCCGGTACAACCGCGGACATTGCGTACGACGAACCAGCTGTCGTCGGTGAGCACCATCTTGACCAGCACGTAGCCGGGGAAGATCTTACGCTCGACTTCTTTACGCTGGTTGTCCTTCACCTCAACGACCGTCTCGGTGGGAACGCGCACCTCTTGGATCCAATCCTGCAGGTGACGGTTCTCGACGATCTTCTCAAGGTTCGTGGCGACCTTGTTCTCATAACCAGAGAACGTATGCACCACATACCACTTTGACTGTTCGTCCATTCTTGCGCCTCCCGATTACAGGCCCAGCAGCAGATTAATCAGCGCGCTGAGGCCGAGGTCGATGACGACGATGATGGCACCCACCAACGCACACATAATGAGCGTTGCCACGGTGTTGCGCACCACGGTGGGGAAGCCGGGCCAAACGATCTTCTTGAACTCGCCGCGGGTGTCGCGGAAGAACTTCTTGACCTTCGCGGGGATAACGGGGTTATCCTCGCCGGCCTTCTTATTCTTGGCGCGGGCGACGAAATACAGTACAACGCCGATCACGAACGCGACCAGGGCGATCACGAAGATGACTTTGTTGGCGTTGAGGAACTGCTTGTCGAAGAAACGCTGCACATAGCCGCCGAAGCCGAACGTGCCGATCTGAGCGAACAGGTCAAGGTTGCTGAGGAAAAGAATCAGGCAAGCGGCAAAGCCGACCACCATCATAATAAATCCCCAAAGGATCATAACGGTTTCCTCCTATTCCTTTTCCTTACTTCGTCTCGCGATGCACAGTGTGCTTACGGCAGAAGCGGCAGTACTTGTTCATTTCCAATCTGTCCGGATCGTTCTTCTTGTTCTTCATGGTGTTGTAGTTGCGCTGCTTGCACTCGGTGCAGGCTAAGGTGATCTTGACTCTCATAACGGTACCTCCTGTAGCTGAAAAGCCGGAATTTGTGAACCTCCCTCAGGCACGCTGGCCGATGGGGTCTGCACCCAAAAAAGGGCACAAAAAAATAAACCCCCTTCGAGGTATCTCCAATATTACCACAAGAGGCAAGCATAGTCAAGCATTTTTTCACAATTTCTTCGGGAATTTTTGCGGTGTCTGTATATGGTAGAGACGGGGACAGGACAGGCACAAGATATAGCACACGGCGAGGGCGTGCGAACACATCTCCCCGCCGCGTCCTATATTATATATAAGGTATATATAGGAAGCCGCCCCTCGGTCATTCAACCGAGGGGCGGGTGTGTTTAGGCTATGACATTCTTATTTGAACTTCGGGCGCGCCACATAGTGGGTATGCAGCAGCTCGTGCGCCTTGTGGCCGCCGAACTCGCCGAGGTACTCCTCGTACACCGCCTTGACGGTGGGGTTCTCGTGGCTCTTACGCAGAGCCATCGCCGCATCCTGATCGTACAGCGCCTTCGCACGCATCGCCTTGATGTCAAAGACATTCAGCACAGACGCGGGCTGGATGGGCTGACCGCCGCCGTTGACACAGCCGCCGGGGCAGCACATAATCTCAACGAAGGTCCAGGGAGCGGTGCCTTCCTTGATCTGGTTCATCACGTAGTTGGCGTTGGCGATACCGCTCGCAACAGCCACCTTGATCTCCTGACCGTTAATGGTGTAGGTCGCCTCTTTCAGACCCTTAGTGCCGCGCACCTCGTGGAACTCGACCGCGTCGTTGGACTTACCGGTCAGCCAGTCATTGGCGGTACGCAGAGCGGCTTCCATAACGCCGCCCGTCGCGCCGAAGATCACCGCGGCGCCGGTGTCAGCGCCCATCGGATCGTCAAACTCCTCGTCGGCGAGGTAGTTAAACTTGATGCCGGCGCGCTCGATCATACGAGCGAGCTCGCGGGTAGTGATGGAGATATCCACGTCCGCGATACCATTCTTGTGCATCTCCTCGCGACCGACCTCGAACTTCTTCGCGGTGCAGGGCATCACGGAGACGGACACGATCTTCGCGGGATCGATGTTGTTCTTCTCGGCAAAGTAGCTCTTGAGCAGAGCGCCGAACATCTGCTGGGGAGATTTGCAGGAGGACAGGTGCTCGAGCTGCTCGGGATAATACAGCTCGCAGAACTTGACCCAACCGGGCGAGCAGGAGGTGATCATCGGCAGCTTGCCGCCGTTCTTGATACGCTCAACGAGCTCGTTCGCCTCTTCCACGATGGTGAAGTCGGCGGCACAGTCGGTGTCGAACACCTTGTCGAAGCCGAGACGGCGCAGCGCGGCGACCATCTTGCCCTCGACGTTGGTGCCGATCGGCATACCAAACTCTTCGCCCAGCGCGGCGCGCACCGCAGGAGCGGTCTGCACCACGACATACTTGTCGGGATCGGCAAGCGCCTCCCACACCTTTGCGGTGTCGTCGCGCTCGGACAGAGCGCCGGTCGGGCAAACATTGATGCACTGACCGCAGGATACGCAGGGCACGTTGTCGAGATCCAGCTCGAACGCGCAAGCGATGTGGGTGTCGATGCCGCGATCGTTCGCGCCGATGACCGACACGAGCTGCTGCTTACAAGCGGCGACGCAACGACGGCACAGAATGCACTTGTTGTTGTCGCGCACGAGGTGAGCGGCGGAATCGTCAATCTTGAACTCGGGCTTGAAGCCGTCGTACTTGCCGGAATCCTCCACGCCGTAGTCGCGGCACATCTTCTGCAGCTCGCAGTTGGTGGAGCGCACGCAGGACAGGCACTTCTTGTCGTGGGTGGAGAGGATCATCTCCAGCGTGGTCTTGCGGCTCGCCTGCACCTTCGGGCTGTTGGTGATAACCTCCATACCCTCGGACACGGGATACACGCAAGCGGTAACCAGGCGCGCAGGGCGGCCGCCCTCGCTGACCTCGACCATACAGATACGGCAAGCACCGATCTCGTTGATCTCTTTGAGGAAGCACAGAGTGGGGATCTCCACGCCGGCATAACGGGCGGCTTCCAGAACGGTTGCGCCCTTCGGCACGCTGACCGCGATGCCGTTGATCTTAATGTTAATCATATCCATTATATCCACACTCCTTTCTTACTGTTTGCTGATGGCCTTGATCTTCTTGCAGGAAGCAAGGCAGGCGCCGCACTTGACGCACTTAGAGGTGTCGATGGTGTAGCTCGGCAGCTTGTGGCCGGGAGCAACGTAATCGGTCTTGGAGATGGCATCCGCCGGGCAGGCGCGTGCGCACATACCGCAGCCGATGCACTTCTCCTGATCGATGGTGAAGGAGAGCAGATCCTTACATACGCCGGCAGGGCACTTCTTGTCGACCACGTGAGCTACGTACTCGTCGCGGAAGAACTTGAGCGTCGACAGCACGGGGTTGGGAGCCGTCTGACCCAGACCGCAGAGGGAGTTCTCCTTGATGTAGTAGCACAGGCGCTCCAGCTCGTCGATGTCCTCGAGGGTACCCTTACCCTGCGTAATCTTGTCGAGCTGCTCGAGCAGGCGCTTGGTGCCGACACGGCAGGGGGTGCACTTACCGCAGGACTCGTCAACGGTGAACTCGAGGAAGAACTTCGCCATATCCACCATACAGGTGTCCTCGTCCATAACGATCAGACCGCCCGAACCCATCATACAACCGATGGCCACGAGGTTGTCGTAGTCAACAGGGGTGTCGATGAGGTCAGCGGGGATACAACCGCCGGAAGGACCGCCGGTCTGAGCGGCTTTGAACTTCTTGCCGTCCGGGATGCCGCCGCCGATCTCGTCAATGATCTCGCGCAGGGTGGTACCCATCGGAATCTCGACCAGACCGGTGTTCTTGATCTTACCGCCGAGGGCGAAGACCTTGGTGCCCTTGGACTTCTCGGTACCCATCGAAGCGAACCACTCAGCGCCGCGCAGAATGATCTGCGGCACGTTCGCAAAGGTTTCCACGTTGTTTTCAACCGTGGGCATACCGTACAGACCCTTGACAGCCGGATAGGGCGGACGGGGACGGGGCTCACCGCGGTTACCCTCGATAGAGGTCATCAGCGCGGTCTCCTCGCCGCAGACGAACGCGCCGGCGCCGAGACGGATGTACAGATCAAAGTCGAAGCCGGAGCCGAAGATGTCCTTACCAAGCAGACCATACTCACGCGCCTGCTCAATCGCGAGCTGCAAACGAGCAACCGCAATCGGGTACTCCGCACGGACATAGACGTAGCCCTCGGTCGCGCCGATGGCATAGCCGGCGATGGTCATCGCCTCGATGAGGCAATGGGGGTCGCCTTCCAGGACGGAACGGTCCATAAACGCACCGGGGTCGCCCTCGTCAGCGTTACAAACAACATACTTCTGCGGTGCCTTGTTGGGGGCGGTCAGCGCCCACTTGCGACCGGTGGGGAAGCCACCGCCGCCACGGCCACGCAGACCCGAATCGGTGATCTCCTTGATGACGTCCTCGGGAGTCATCTCGGTGAGCACCTTACCCAGAGCGGCATAACCGTCCATCGCGATGTACTCGTCGATGGATTCGGGGTTGATAACACCGCAGTTACGCAGAACGACGCGGTTCTGGGTCTTATAGAACGCGGTGTCGTTGAGGGACACGCTGCCCTCGACAGGGGCATCGGAGCCGGTGTCATTATACACCAGACGCTCAACAACGCGGCCCTTGAGCAGATGCTCGGACACGATCTCGGGAACGTCCTCCGCCTCAACACGGCTGTAGAAGGTGCCGTCGGGATGGACGATAACGACGGGGCCGAGAGCGCAAAGACCGAAGCAGCCGGTCTGTACAACCTTGACCTCTTCGGTCAGGCCGCACGCCTCGATGCTGTCGGCAAACGCCTGCTGGATGGTCTGGCTGCCCGAAGAGGTACAGCCGGTACCGCCGCAGATCAGTACATGTGCACGAATCATAACTTTACTCCTCCTCGTTTATGCTTTCATCATAAAGTCCGCAACAGGGGTGCCGCCCTTGAGGTGCTCCTCAACAACGCGCGCCACCTTGTCGGCGGTCATTTTGACATAAGTAACCTTTTCCTTGCCTGCCTCGGTAACCTCGACGACCGGCTCGAACTGGCACAGGCCGATGCAGCCCGTCTGGGTAACGGTAACGGTGGCGGCCAGACCGCCCTCATTGACCTGCTCGACGAAGGCATTCAGCACGGGGCGAGCGCCGGCAGCGATACCGCAGGTCGCCATACCGACGACAACGCGCTTCTCGCCGCTACCCTCACGCAGGGCAACCTTGTTCTGCATCTTTTCCTTGATGGCCTGAAGTTCTGCTAACGATTTCATAGCAACGCTTCCTTTCGTATGAAAAATAAAATTTTTACCTTTATTGATAGGCCTCTTTTAAGAAGCCATCGATCCATTGTAAGACCTCGTAGCTGTCGAGCGGCACATCTTCCAGCACCAATCGCAACTCACGGGTGTCCAGTTCCACCGATTCGCGTCCCTCGCGCTCGTGGCGGAACAGAAAATCGGTGTCGGGATGCCCTTGAATGAGCGTCGTCATCGTCGCGACGACGTCCCCGAGCGAGGGGCAGTCAATGTGGTCGGTGTGAAACACCGCCGTAACGGTTGTCCCGTGGTTGTCGGGAAATTCCGCCTCGTGGCGCGAGACCACGTCGAGCGTGCCGTCGGTCATCTCCGCTTCTAATTTGAGAAGCGGCAAGCCCAGTCCCACCGAACGGGTGGTACGCGTGGTGTAAAACGGGTCGGTTACCCGTCTGACCGTTTCGGCATCCATTCCGCAGCCGTCGTCCGCAATCGTGAGCGTCAGCGTGTTCGCTGTTTCGCTCAACAGGATCTGCGTGAGCGACGCGCGGGCTTTGACGGAATTTTCCGCGATATCGAGAATGTTTAAGGATAGTTCTTTCATAAGCCCCTCCTTAGCCGCTCGATGAGGTTTTGCCGTACCAATGCCGAACTGTACGGCTCGTCGTCGAGTTCGATAAACCGCTCCTTGTCGCGGATGTCCCACAGACAGTGGGCATCCGAGCCGACCGTTACCAGTACACCGTCCAGCGCGTATTTGTCGCGGAACTCCTGCTCGCGGCTGCCGTCATGCAGCTCGACACAGGAATAGTGTTCGTGCGGCGGTAGGTCGCCGAGCACCGCGATGATGCCGTTGGCTTCGCGGTCGATGTGGGCAGGGTAGCACACACCGCCGTAAAACTCCACCAGCGAATCCGCCTCATCCACCGAAATATCGGTGGCGTTGGACAGCAGGTCGGGCAAGGTGCCGATCACCTCGTCGTTTTCGTCGAGGATGAGCTGCTCCCCGAAAATGTCGGGGCGGTTGGGGACACGAATGAGGTGCCGTCCGACCTCCTCGTCGAACGCCATCGCGCTCTCGAGGTCGGGGAACAGGCACACCATATGAATATCCTCCGCCGTGGTCAGCTCCATCCCTGCGACAGGGATGATACCGTGCTTCTTCGCCGCGGCGAAGAAGGCGGGGCAGTTGCGGCAGGTGTTATGGTCGGTGAGCGCCATGATCTGCAGGCCTGCCAGCACACCCATTCCGACAATGTTGTTCGGGGTGTTGTCGTTGTCGCCGCAGGGGGACAGGCAGGAGTGAATGTGCAGATCGTAATAATAGCGGCTCATAGCACGTCCCGCAGACGCAGAGCGGTCTCGTAGGTGCTGACCTCGCTGAGCAGGAGATTGATCCCCTTCTGCTCGGCAAGCTCGGCGACCCCCTCGTCGGGCTGCACGCCCTCCGCGAGAATGATGCAGGCGGTATCCGCCAGCGTTGCCACCGCCGCGATGTTGCGGTTAGACATAATGGTGATCCACGCATCGCCCGAGGTCGCGCGACCCATCACCCAACTGAGCAGGTCGCCGATGTAGACACCCGACACCTCACGGTCGCCGTTAGGCAATGCCGCCGCCGTCAGGTCGGCGCGGACAAGCAGTTCATTGACTGTCATTGGCTGCCTCCTTCTCGGCGAGATAGGCGTAAAGCTCTTCGCGCTTTGTCAGCAGACAATCGCTCGCCTTCGCCTTGCCTTGCACCACGTCCTCCGCGAACGCGCGGCAGGTCGGCGCACCGCAGGCGCCGCAATCCAGCCCCGGCAGTTGGCCGCGTAGTGCCTGAATATCCGCCATC
>JAEIGA010009326.1_pt1 | contig 14851 bp, 17 predicted proteins | sample 9270691 | NCBI WGS metagenome assembly JAEIGA01 (sample SAMN17057246, study PRJNA624740) | gut metagenome | biome: biome; isolation source: fecal sample | host: Bos grunniens | place: China: Xizang | collected 2019
AGCAACGATGTAGTCGATGTACTTCTTTACCGTTTCCTTCATCTGAGCCTCAGACAAAACGGGAGTAGCAATGAAAACGGTTTCGTACTGTTTGATCATTTTGTTTTGTAATTAATTGTTTAATAATAAATTGCGCCCATCTGTAAGCACAAAATCTCACAAATGGGCTGCAAATATATGAATAATAATCGGTTCTACCAAATTATTTCTCAGCTTCCGCCTTAAGTTTTTTCCTCATCTTCAATCTTTTGACGCCTTCGACACCAATTATGGCCAGACCCGTATATTGCGTAAGCTTAGCCATGCCAAAAAGCCAAAACCATAATGTACCCTTGAGAGCCGCGCTGATAGGAAGAAGCATCTGGGCAAAAGACAATATATAGAAAAGCACACAGAAACCCAGTACTATGAGTCCTGTGCGGAATGAAAATCCGGCAAGCCATCTTTTGGTCTTCCGGAGAAATATTCTGAATCTCAACTTTAATCTCGACATGTCATGTGCAATTCCGAAGAAGGTTCAGCAAATATCATGCTAAACAACTTTAACTGTCAGCAATGTCACATTTTGGTCTCAAAACGAAATATATAAAACATTTTTTCTATCTTCGTTGATTATTTAGTACAACAAACCTATTCCAAATGTCACACAAAACCGGAAAATTCAAGAAGGCAATGCGCCCTATTGATGTTTGGGGACTCGCTTTGGGAGCCATCATCGGTTGGGGCTGCTTCGTGCTTCCCGGCAACGCATTCCTGCCAAAGGCAGGTCCTGCCGGCACTGCGGCTGGCATGATGATCGGAGCCCTTCTCATCATCGTGATTGCAGTCAGCTACGGATACCTTATCAAGAAGTACCCTGTCAGCGGCGGAGAATTCGTCTACGCTAAGGAAGCGTTCGGCAAGCGCAACGCCTTCGTATGCGGCTGGGGAATGATCCTCGCCTACTGGAGCCTTATCCCGCTTAACGCCACCGCACTTGCGCTGATCTGCCAGTACATGTTCCCGGGAATAGTCCGACAGGGACTGCTCTACGAGATAGCAGGATGGGAAGTATATGCAGGAGAGGTCGTGCTTGCATCAGCCTTCATCGTGATCATGGCACTGATCAACATCAGGGGCATCAAGCAGGCAGCATGGATACAGACTGCCATAGCCTTGACACTCGTCGGATGCATCCTCATCATCACCTTCTTTGTGATGAGTATCTCAGACTGGTCAAACCTTGCACCAGGATTCCCTGAGGGACGCCACTGGTGGAAAGGAGTATTCAGCATCGTCGCCATGGCCCCATGGGCTTTCATCGGATTCGACTGCATCCCTCAAAGCGCCGAGGAATACAACTTCAGCCACAAGAAATCAACGACAATAATGATTCTCGCGGTCATTATAGCCGCCATTCTCTATATCTGTGTATGTACAGTCACAGCCGTAGGCCTGGAGCCTTGGCAGGAACTTCTCGCAGGAAGACATCAGTGGCCTACAGGACTCGTGGTACGCAACACTCTCGGACTTGCCGGATTCATTGCGCTCGGAACAGCGATGTTCTGCGCGGTGATCTCAGGAATGAACGCATTCTACATCTCCACATCACGTCTGATGTATGCAATGGCAAAGGAAGGAAGCCTTCCGAAGTGGTTTGAGCACATATCTCCAAAGCACGGCACTCCTAAGAACGCCATCCTCTTCACCATGGCAGCAAGCCTCTTCGCCCCATGGTTCGGACGAGAGATACTGAACTGGATCGTAGACATGACCAGCGTCGGAGCTGCGATCGTATTCGCATATACCACAGCCTCGGCAGCGATCATCGCACGCAGGCAGGGCAACAGGAAGTATGTCATCTTCGGAATCATCGGATGCATCTTCTCACTGTTCTTCCTTTCGCTCCTGATCATCCCAGGCATGCCTGGATACCTTTCATTCCAGAGCCGCGTGATACTTGTGGCATGGATTGCAATAGGATTCCTGTTCTATATGATAATAAGGAAAAGCTATGTCAAAGGACAGAACTGATTACCTTCTTGATATCGAAAAGGTATTGGGACCGAAGCTAAGCAAGAAACTGCCTGGCTTTGTGAAGCGATACCTCAGGAAGCGCATTCATCAGGACGAGATGAACGACTGCATCATGAATGCGGAAGTATACTGCGGAGCGGGATTCTTCGACGAGGCTCTGAAGTATGTAGACATAACATACAAGGCTCGCGGCATAGAGAACCTTGACCTGTCCAAGAAATACATCTTCGCCTGCAACCACCCGCTGGGAGGCCCTGAGGCGCTGATCATAGGATCTCTGTTCTACCACATATATGGTTCCGGATTCAAAGTGCCGTCAAACCAGCTGATGATGAACATGAAGCCTCTTGCGGAGTTCTTCACCCCGGTAAAGGTGCAGAGCAAGTCAGGCCAGGGACGTGACATCGGAGCGAAGATTGCGGCAATGTTCGAGTCAGACGAGCAGGTCGTTGTCTTTCCGGCCGGACTATGCGCACGAAAGATCAAAGGCAAGGTCACAGAGATGCCGTGGAAGAAGATGTTCGTGACCCAGGCAAGAAAATACGAAAGAGAAGTTGTCCCCGTCCATGTATCCGGATCCAACTCAGCCAAGTATCACTTCTTCAGCTGGGTGAGCCGAGTGCTTGGACTCAGGGTGAACATAGCAATGCTGTTTCTTGTCGATGAACTTTTCAAGAAGAGAGGTTCCGAATTCACGATAACCATCGGCAAGCCTATACCTTACACACGATTTGACAGGTCCAGGACCGACCTGCAGTGGGCTGATGAAGTAAAAAGACAGGTTGAAGAACTTTCAAAGGACAACGGATGTCCGCCAAACATGTAAAATCCTCTACTATGAGTATTCCTCCTATCATTGATCCCGTCAGCGTGGATCTGCTCAAGAAAGAGCTTAACAAGGACACATTCCTCCGCAGCACAACCAGAGGAAACAATGAGATATATGTAGTAAACAACGAGAATGCGCCCAACGTGCTTAGGGAAATAGGCCGTCTGCGCGAGGTTTCATTCCGCGCTGTCGGAGGCGGAAGCGGCACAGAGTGCGATCTGGACCACTTCGACCTCGAAGACAAGGCATGCTTCCAGCTGGTAGTATGGAACCCTGAGGCAGACGAAATCGTCGGAGGCTACAGGTTCACAAGATGGTCGATGGCCTCGTTCCATGAGAACGGACAGCCTTATGTGAACACGGAGCACCTCTTCGATTTCTCACAGAAGTTCATCGACGAGTACTTCCCGCACTGCATTGAGATGGCCCGCGCATTCATCCAGCCTAAATACCAGTCGGCACAGGCAGGACGCAAGGCCCTCTTCGCCCTTGACAACCTTTGGGAAGGTATCGGCGGACTTGTCGCAAAGGACCCGAGCGTGAAATATCTGTCAGGAAAAGTGACGATATACAGTTCAAGTCCGGAAATAAGCAGAAAGGCGATGGTCTATTATCTGGACAAGTATTTCGGCGACCGTGAAGGACTGCTTAAGTCCAAGAATCCAGAGACATGGACCCCTGAGCAGGCAGAGATGTTCGAGAACATGTTCACCGGAGAGGATTATAAGGAAAACTACATGATCCTCAACAACTTCGTCAAGTCACTTGGTGACACGATCCCACCGCTCATCCATTCATACATATGGCTCTCGCCATCGATGAAGACGTTCGGCACGACATTCGACCCCGATTTCGGCGACTGCTACGACACCGCGATGATAATCACAGTGGACGATATCTATAAGGAAAAGAGGGAAAGATACATTGATTCCTATAAGAACGAAGATTACGGGCAGATTACCCTTGCAAGGAAATCATAATGCTCGCCTTCATAGAGGAGTTCGGCCTTGAGGCCGGACTCTTCTGCATAATAGGCCAAGGTGTCAAAATCCACATACAGCCAATCGAACGGTTCTCCCTTTACATTCTTATACTGCATCTGATAGTCTATCTGACCATAATAGTCATCGGCAAGGTCTATCATGAAGCTTCCATCCTCTTCCTCATAAAGATATTTGAGGTCACTTGAATCGATCAGGAGGCTTCCGCCCGGAGCGAGCAGTTGCTTGATACGCTTGAAGAAAGCCGGCATCTTGTCGAGGGTGCCCACGATCCCTGTTCCGTTCATAAGCATGAGGATCGTGTCAAACTTCTCGTCAAAGGACCCATCATAGAAGTTGACCTGACGGGCATGCACTCCCCTTTCCAGCATGACCTGTACAGACAGCGGAGATATATCGATGGCCATGACATCCTTACCCATCGCCGTCAGAGCTATGCTGTGGCATCCGCTTCCGGCACCGACGTCGAGAATACGGCCCCGAGCAGCCTCCAGAGCAATCTTTTCCAGTTCAGGCATATCCTCGAAACTGCGGAAAAGGTCCTCGACAGGGATCTCATCCTCATCGAACTGCGAGGAGAATACCCTCAATTTGCCTGCCTTGCCGTTCTTGTGATAGTCATATATCGCCGCACCCATAGGGTCACCGGACGTCTTCAATACCGAATTCTCCATGTACACTGTTTTAAATCGCAGCAAAAATAAACATTTTTCACTATTTTTGTTTTTGACACAATACTAAAACCTTATCAATCATGCGTACAGCAATATACGGAGCCGGTTCACTCGGCACAATCCTCGGAGCATTCATCACCAAGGCAGGAATGTCTATCGAACTTATCAACCGTAACAAGGCCCATGTGGAAGCCTTGAATGCCAGCGGGGCACATGTGGTCGGAACGATCGAGTTCACCCAGAAGGTCACAGCATATACCCCTGACCAGATGTCAGGCACATACGACGTGATCTTCCTGATGACAAAGCAGCAGAACAACAAGGAGGTCGTGACTATGCTGAAGGACTACCTCGCTCCGGACGGCGTACTGGTGACGTTCCAGAACGGCCTGCCGGAAGTGCAGATAGCATCGATCCTCGGAGAGGAGCGAGTGCTGGGCTGCACAGTGGCATGGGGCGCGACCATGCAGTCGCCGGGAGTCTGCGAGCTGACCAGCGAGCCTGACGCGCTGTCTTTCTCCCTTGGAGCCATCACTGCGGACAAGCACAAGCATTTCGCCAAGGTGAAGCAGATGCTGGAGGCCATGGGCACTGTGGACGTAGAGGAGAACTTCATCGGGACACGATGGAGCAAGCTCCTGATCAACGCCGCATTCTCCGGCATGAGTGCGGTTCTGGGCTGCACATTCGGAGAGGCAGCAGGTCCGCAGGACTCACGCCGCATCGTCCAGGCGCTCATCAAGGAGTGCATTGATGTCTGTGCTGCCGGAGGCATCAGGATCGAGCCGGTACAGGGCAAGGATATCGTGAAGCTTCTTGACTATAAGGGTGCAATAAAGAAGGCTGTTTCATTCTTAATCATACCTATCGCAATACGCAAGCATGCCCTCCTCAAGGCCAGCATGCTGCAGGACCTTGAGAAAGGCAAGCTTACAGAGGTGGATGCCATCAACGGCGCAGTGTCAGACTATGGCCGCAAGGTCGGATGTCCGACACCGATAAACGACAAGGTAGTGGAGATCATACATGCCATCGAAAAGGGCGAGCTCAAACCTTGTCGCGATAATGTAAAACTCTTTAATTTATAAGCAGGTCAGCGACGGCTGCGATGTTGCATTTTTCGCTGGTATATGCCTGTGGGAATGACATGCCGTCTCCGAGCACCTCGAAGCCCATCTCCTGGGCGAGCGCATTGAGCTGCTTCACGCTGGCACCTGCCCATGTATACGAACCGAACGCATAGAATCGTCTTCCCTTAACCTGGCGTGCCTTCAATGCTCTCATGAAGGTCTCAACCGGAGGGAAGATGCCGTTATTATATGTAGGCGAGCCTGCCACGATAGTGTCATACTTGAACGCGTCCCTGATTGCGCCTGACACTCCGAGCTCTCCTGCATTATTACCGGCAAGGTCATGGATTGCGTACGGAATGCCGCGAGCCTCAAGCTCCATTGCGAGGGCATCTGCTGCGGCTGCTGTGTTTCCGTACATCGAACCATATACGATACATACTCCCCTGTCCACATCATAACGGCTCATCCTGTCATAGAGTGCGACCACCTGGGCGATGTTTGTCTCCCATACTGGTCCGTGTGTGCTGCACACTCTCCTGATGTCAAGTCCACCGAGTTTCTTGAGGGCCTGCTGTACAGGTGCGCCATACTTTCCTACAATGTTGGAGTAGTATCTGATCATCTCGTCACGATACTCCTCGAATGTTCCTTCCGCGTCAACGATTCCGCCATTTACTGCGCCGAAAGTACCGAAGGCATCTCCTGCGAAGAGGGTTCCTTCCTCTGCAAGCCATGTGACCATAGTCTCAGGCCAGTGCACCATCGGGATCATATGGAAGCTGAGAGAACATGAACCGAGATTCACAGACTCACCCTCTGCGACAACTTTGATCTTGTCTTCCGGAGTCTTGTAATAGCCCTTGAGCATTGGGACCGTCTTTGCGTTTGCAATGATCTGAAGCTCAGGATGCTTCTCGAGCATATACGCAATCAGTGACGAATGGTCGGGCTCCATGTGGTTCACCACCAGATAGTCGATCTTCCTGTCGCCGAGCACCTCTTCGATGTTTGCAAGGTACTCTTCCTCAAAGCCGCACTCTACTGTATCGATGAGGGCAACCTTCTCGTCAACTACGAGATATGAATTATAACTTACGCCATAAGGGATCGGCCAGAGGCCTTCGAAAAGGACCTTATCCTGGTCGTTTACTCCCACTGAATAGATTCTATTGCTTATTTTTTCCATGTTGTAATTAATTTCCAAGTTACAGATGTCCTAAAATCATACAAAGATAATGTTTTTGCCACATAATCGTTATCTTTGTGGGATATGAATCCGTGTTTTGCAATCATAGACAAGAATACTCTGACCAGCACGTCGCTGCGCGGCATGCTGTGGGAGATCTATGACCATGTGGAAGTGCACATATACAGGACGCTTGACGACATGATCAGGGATTCGAACAGGCACTTCGTTCATTTCTTTGTAAGCACTGACATCCTTTTCAGCCATGCTGACGAATTCGAGACGCTCAAGGACCAGACGACTGTCCTGGCCGAAGGAACCAACCCGGCAATAGAAAGCGCAGGATTCAAGGTGCTGGACTGCACGAGAAAGGAAAAGGAGATCAAGGGCATGCTCATGGAGATCGAGCTGGAGAGAAGATGGTACAGGAGCGAGGGGGCGGCACATGGAAGCAAGATCGCAGACAGCCTTTCAGCAAGGGAAAAGGAGGTGCTCATCCTCATAGTCAAGGGAATGATCAACAAGGAGATAGCAGAGCATCTGAACATATCCACCCCGACAGTGATCTTCCACAGGAACAACATCTGCGAGAAACTGCAGACCAGGTCCATAGGCAAACTCACGGTATATGCCGTCCTCACAGGACTTATAGACATAAGCGAAATATAGTATATGATGAATGTCAAAGCCATATCGCTTGACGTAGGCAAAGCACTGCAAGTCAATGCGTTGTTCATGCTCCTCTCGTTAGGAGTATCGATGATCTATGGCTTCGACTCAGGATTCACTCCCCTTCTGATCAGTTTCCTTATAACGTCAATAGCGGGATTCTTCCCGATGATATTCGCAAAAGATGCGCAGCAGGAGACCACACAGGACGGATTCATAACCATAGTGGTATCATGGCTGCTTTCCTTCATCTTCGGCATGCTGCCGTACGTGCTCTGGGGAGGAGAATTCACCCTGATGAACGCATGGTTCGAAAGCGTTTCAGGCTATACGACTACCGGATCAACCATCCTGACAGACATAGAGGCGCTCCCTAAGAGTATTCTCATGTGGCGATCATCTACCCATTACATCGGAGGCCTTGGAGTGATCATCTTCCTGCTCATGGTGCTGCCGGACACCAGCCCGTTCAAACTGAGGCTGTCCCACCTCGAACTTTCTTCTCTGGCAAAGGAAGGTTACAGATATAAATCAGGAAAGACAGTAAGGGTCATTACACTTGTATATATAGGACTGACCATTGCAGAATTCTTATGCCTCTGGCTAGCCGGCATGGGACCTTTCGATGCGATAAACCACTCATTCAGCACAATTGCCACAGGAGGCTTCAGCACAAGGAACGCATCGATCATGCATTATGACTCCAATGCGATCAACATCATAATAATGGTGTTCATGGTGCTGGCATCAATGCACTTCGGAGTCATATACGCGACTATAGCGACAAGGTCATTAAAGCCTCTGAAGCACTCCATCACAAGATATTACATCCTTACCATACTTATATTCTCTGCCCTGGCGACCTTTTCGCTCATAGTCCAGGGAGGCATGGGAGTATCTGAAGCTATGATGGCCGGTCCGTTCCAGGTGATCAGTTTCATATCGACCACAGGTTTCGGACAGTCAGACAACGCCACATGGCCGGTGATGGCCAATGCCGTCCTTCTGGCTGCAGCCATCCACTGCGGCTGCTCAGGCTCGACAACCGGAGGCATCAAGGCAGACAGAGTGTATATAGCGCTCAAAGCCATTGCCGGAGACTTCCGCAAAAGGCTTTCTCCATCAGCGATCTTCAGGACAAGAATCGGCGAGGCTTATGTTCCGGAAGAGACGGTCGCATCGATCTTCCTTTACATCGTATTGTATATAATTGTATTGTTCGCTTCCTTTGTGATTGTTCTGCTTTGCGGCGTCGAGATAGCAGACGCCTTCTCAGGCACACTCGCATCACTTGGAAACGTAGGACCAGGACTTGGAAGCCTCGGTACATTAGGAAATTACTCCGCACAACCGGAGATTGCCAAGTTCATATATACCTTGGACATGTTCCTGGGACGACTCGAGATATTCCCTATGCTGGTTGTAATGTCGGTTATCTTCAGAAGGAGATCCTAGACCTATCTTGACAGCAGAGACTGAAGGTTGAATCTGACCGTCACCATCTGCTGGGTGCCACAGTATTTCTGGGCATTGAAATGGAATACTGCAGCAAGACGTATCGATATATACTTTGAAGAACCCTTGAAATCAGGTTCATAATAGACTTCCACCCTGTCATATATTCCCAGGCCTTTGCTTCCATCGTCATACACGCGATAGAAAGGATCTCCCATATACAGTTCCGGACCATATTTGACACCGGTATTATCCTTATCATTATATAGAGGCATCATGTCGGTGCCGCAGAAAAGCCTGTTGCGCACACCTACATTCCATTTTCTGACATCCAGGTCCAGTTCTGCCCCTGACGGGAACACATATCCTTTCCCATGTACCCTGTCGTTCTGCAGACCCTGGAGCCATCCCAGACGCACGTCCAGGCGCTGAAGCCCGATCACATCAGCGAAATCGAACTTCAAATAAGGATTCAAGAGGATGTTATCCACTACGCCCTTCCGAGTATAAGAGTTTGCGAAATGATACAGGTAAGCGGCATAACCTAATGACATGAATGACGACATTCTGCCTTCACCGGCAGAGAAGACCATGAACTTTTCCCTTCTGTCCGGCCCATACTGTCCCATCCAGTCGCAGGCCACCTCAAAAGAAGCCTTCGGACGCCTTATCTGCAGCATCACGCCTTCGAGATTGTTATCATAGAAAAGCAGTGAGTCCGAGAAGAATGCAGGCGAATAGTCACCCTTTGTCCTGCTTCTTGGGAAGATACCGGCATACAGGGTCAGGTCTGTGTCTCCGAGGTCCTTCTGCATCCTATAGTAGAAGGTCAGTTCCTCCAGAAGCCTGTCTTGAGTTCCTCCGAAGTCCTTCATTATATCGGCACCGAGCATGACCCTATGCTCCTCGCCTGCCTGTGGACGGACTGCCACACCGACAGACGGAGTCACTCTTGCTCCGAAGATGGTCATCGAACTGGAGAATGCGCTTTTATACAGCTCCCTGTTGTCGAAGTTCATCTTGAAGTCGACATCGTATGCAAGGCTGACGGTCTTGAGGCTGTCGCCGGCATGAAGTGACATCGTCGCGAATACTGATATAAGGAGAAACAGTCTTTTCAGGTTCATAAGCAGGTTTTTCGATTTAAGACTTTCAAAGATAGCACATTTCACGTATTTTTGCACAAATCGACTTTCACATGAAACTGCAGACTCCCGTCACAGACCTCCCTAACAAGGTCAACATTTCATACAAGGACAAGATACTGATGCTTGGCAGCTGTTTTTCAGACAACATAGGAACACGTCTGAAGAACTACGGATTCGACGTATGCGTAAATCCGTTCGGCACGCTTTACAATCCTGCATCCATCCTTTCAAGTGTGAAACGCATGTTAGAGTGCGGAGATTTCTGCGCTGACGACTGCATGGAGATCGGAGCCGGAGACATGCGCACATGCTCGTTCTTTCACCACACGTCATTCGCACGCGCCACTCAGGAAGAATTCCTGGAAAACGCACAGGCACGCCTGAAGGAAGCGGCGGGATTCATGAAGGAATGCAACAAGATCATCATCACACTGGGCACCAGCTGGTGCTACAGGCATATAGAGAAGGACATGATCGTGTCCAACTGCCTCAAGCGACCAGCTAAGGAGTTTGTCAGAGAATTCCTTTCCGCAACCCATACTGCAGGCATGCTCCGCGAGATAATGGACCTCTGTCCGGACAAGGAGTTCATCTTCACGGTCAGTCCTATAAGACATTTCAAAGACGGAGCGCACGGCAATCAGCTCAGCAAGGCTTCCCTCCTGCTTGGAATCGAAGATGTGCTTGGTGCCGGAGCAGACTACTTCCCGGCATACGAGATCGTTATGGACGAGCTCCGTGACTACCGTTTCTATGGGGAGGACATGTGTCATCCTACGCAGCAGGCTGCAGACTACATATGCGAACGCTTCCTTGATTGGGCTCTGCGCGCCGAGGAGGCTGACACATTAAAAGAAAACATCCGCACCTTCAGGCACGGATGTCATATCGTGAAATAGCCGTTTGCTAAAAGTTGAAGCCTACACCAAGGTAGAATACTCCTGTGTGGGTTTTATATTTGTGATCCTTACTGATCTGCTCACCTGTATATCTGTTAAGCATTCCGATGTTGTATCCGAGCTTCACGTTGAGTTTCTCTGCGAGAGTCACACCAGCACCCAGACCGAACTTGATGTCGAAGCGGCCATACTCGGTATCCTTGTAATTATTTGTCTTTACAGAAGTGTCACCGGCTCCAGCCTTGAGGTTTGAAGCAAGACCTAAAGAGAATACAGGACCTGCGAACGCATACACCTTCATCTTAGCCGGGATGACATCATACGCATATTTCACATTTACAGGAACATCAAGATAATGCTCAGTGAAGCTGGCCTTTGTCTTTATGCCTGCCACCTCATCCGAGTCAGACTCGCCTGCAAAAGTGTAACGAAGACCTGGCTGAAGGCCAAGGCTTCCCCATCCCTTCTCGAGGAAATTGAAATCATATGTAGCTTCCAGATAGAAACCGTTGAGAGATTCATCTTCTGACTCGTCAGCCATAGTCGCTGTTGTGGTAAGGAGATTATATCCCAAGCCTACGCCGATCTGTGCGTTTGCGTCAACTGCAAAGAACAATGCTGCCGCAGCGATGATAAAATAGATCTTTTTCATAATGATATGTGGTTATTGGTTTATACATCTAATTTAGAACAAATATAAACTATTTTTTTTAAATTCTGCATAGTACGGCAGAAAAATCATCAAAATATCAGAAAAATGACGGTAAGATGTTGGAAGTTTGGAATTATTGTCTACCTTTGCAGTGTACTACTTCACTAATACACTATTAACAAATAGACAGAGTATGATAACAATCAAAGACTTAGGCTTCAGTTACGGCGACAAGGCCGTATTGAAGAACATCACAATGACCCTCGAAGAGGGCAGAATTTACGGTCTGCTCGGAGAAAACGGAGTTGGAAAGACAACCCTCCTGACATTGCTTTGCGGACTGAAGGCAGTAAAGGCCGGCAGCATTGACGCCGACGGCCACAATCCTTATGACCGTGAGCCGTCGTTCCTTGCCGACCAGTATTACCTCAGCGACGAGGTTGCAGCCATGAACATGCCGGCAATCGAGTACGCCAGGAACTATGGAAAATTCTGGGACGGATTCGACATGGACAAATTCGTCGAGATCATGGGAGTGTTCGAGAACGACCCTGCGCAGAAGATGAACAAGATGTCATTCGGCCAGCTCAAGAAGACTTACATCTCCTTCGCCCTCGCCTGCAACACCAAGTATCTTTTCATGGACGAGCCTACAAACGGCCTTGATATCCCCTCAAAGGCCCAGTTCAGGAAGGCAGTGACCAAGTACACCAGGGAGGATTCCGTCATCCTGATTTCAACACATCAGGTGCGTGATCTCGAGAACATCATCGACCCGATCATCATTCTTGACAAGCAGGACGTTCTCCTGAATGCCTCTATCGAAGAAATCTCGGAAAAGCTCTACTTCGATTACTCGACAGAGAAACTTGCTGACGCGCTTTACTGCGAGATGATTCCTGGAGGAAACATCCAGGTCAGCATCAACACAGAGGGCTATGAAAGCAAAGTGAATCTTGAGGCGCTCTTCAACACTGTGCACCAGCACAAGGAACTTATAAAAGGAATCTTCAGCAAATAGACACCATGAAAAGAAAAGACATATTCAATTTCAACAGATTCGGCAAATATTTCGTTTCCGATCTGAAGACATGTGCGGCAAATTATGGACTCAGCCTGCTCGTAACGGCACTCCTTCTTCCTCTTGCATTATACTGCATCACTGTCGGCTTCAACGCATTGATGTCAGGCATATGGGATGGACCTGACATGTGGCTGAGAGCAACATGCTTCTTGATTGCAATGGTATGTATTGTTGTACAGATGCCGGTGAAATGCTATGGCAGGATAACTGAAAAACAGTATGGTTCTTTCTGGCTGACATTGCCGGCTTCCAGACTTGAGAAGTTCGTCAGCATGTTCCTGATGACCTGCATCATTGTCCCTGTCATCGGTGTAGGCTGCTTCATTGGCCTTGACGCCATAATCTGCGCACTTGATCCAACCTGCGGCGGAAGTCTTGTAACTGGAGTCAGCGAGTTCTTCTCCAACATGCTGACTTCCGGAGAGGTTACTCTAAATCTCGCAAATGAGAGCATCCCGATAGAAGACGTGGAGACGATAAACAAGTTCATGATTCAGATAACCTCACCATGGCTCTATATTGATGAGATCTTTGGAATAACACTGCCGTTCCTGATGGGAGCTGTATTTTTCAAAAGCGGCAAGACAGTCAAGACATTCATTGCGTTATTTGCATTCAGCACAGCAGTCAGCATCATATCGACACCGTTCATGACACAATTGGCTGCTGATATGATGAATGGGGCAAAGAATGGTGATCCGATGTTAATATTTGGCAACGGAATCTTCAGGAACCTGGTGCTTATCGACACAATTTCCGACGCAATTGTGAATATCGCACTTATTATAGGCATCTGGTTCAGAATAAAGACCTTGAAACACTAATACCATGGAATTCAACGGAAACAAATCAATATACATCCAGATTTGCGACGAGATATGCGAGAGGATACTGACCGGAGAACTGGAACCGGACATGCGCATCCCATCCGTACGCGAATACGGCGCAGAGATCGGAGTGAATCCCAACACGGTGATGCGCTCTTATGAAAAGCTCACATCGGACAATATCATCTATAACCGCAGAGGAATAGGATATTTCATCAGTCAGGATGCGAAGCAGATTGTGCTTCAGACCATGAAAAAGGATTTTCTTGAAAACGAAATGCCACAGATCATAAAGAAAATGCATCTTTTAGGCATCAGTATCGAGGAGTTGCAGGTAATTGAAAAATAACTAAATTTGCGACACACAGAACCTCGAGCTGAAAGACATCCTGAATGAAACGAATCAGAACATCAATATGCTATATGTTGGCACTGCTGTCGGCTGCGACAGCAGTGCTGTCATGCAGTGCAGAGGAATACGGTGAAATCACATATGCCGAGAGGACAATGCTTGTGAGCGGATCGGTATCTGACGTCAGCGGCAATGCATTGGAAGACATCACCATAACACTGAAAGCATACCCGCAGGATGATGCCGCAGCGGCTCCTCTAACTTCAGAGACAACATACACAAGCAATAAAGGAACCTATTCCATCCGTACCATAGGTGCCGCGGAACCCCTGCTTTGCATCATCACTGCAGAAGACATGAACGGAATCTATGAAAACCAGACACAGCAGGTCCTCATTTCGTGGAAAGGTATGTCCTTTGATGAAGCATCCAACATGTTCGTGGTCAACGACTGCAACTTCCAACTCAGTAAAAGATGAAAGGTACAGCCATCATATCAACCATTCTGACACTTGGCATACTGAGCTCATGCATGGCTTCTTACGACAGCAGCATGCCTGATTCAGAAAGCATAAGAGTGGATGGCCTCATTGTGGATGAGAACGATGAACCTATCAATCATATCCAGGTCTCAATGGAATGGGATTCCCCATACAGCCCTATGGTAGTATACTCCTCTCCCAAAGGAACATTCACGGCAGAGATTGAATTCATCAGACCTACATATCCCGTAACTGTCTCTGTTACAATATCTGATGTCGACGGGGAAGAAAACGGCGGATCATTCCAGACAAGAGAAGACGAATTCACTATACTGGAAGAAGGATATTCAGGCAGTTCCACTGCCCCTATCGTTTACCGGCTGACTCGCGCCACTGCTTCGGAGAGCAGCCAACAATCTTTGTAAACTGATGATAGAAATTAGAACGGTCGCTGAAGCCTGAAAGCTCGGCGACTATATTTGTGGACATCTCAGGATTATCCAG
>JAEIGA010009327.1_pt1 | contig 14851 bp, 15 predicted proteins | sample 9270691 | NCBI WGS metagenome assembly JAEIGA01 (sample SAMN17057246, study PRJNA624740) | gut metagenome | biome: biome; isolation source: fecal sample | host: Bos grunniens | place: China: Xizang | collected 2019
ACACACCGGGGTACTGAAACACATGCCACAGTATCCGAAGGAAACAATAGGCGATACCGTACCTCGTGCCGGTAATGTGGAAGGCGGTCAGGTAATGGGCTGGTGTTACCGTTGTAAAGGTTGGGAAACAGACCCGAATGCCTTTGTCTACATTGTACTTCAGAATGAAGCCAAACCTTTTGCAGCTGCAGCCCGTGCCATGGGATACCCGCAATGGATAGACGACCCTAAATTCAATACACCCGAAGCACGCAATGAAATCAAGACCGAAATCTATACGGCTATAGAAGCCTATACCATGCAGCACGATAAAATGGAAATCGTGGAAACGTTAGGTAAAGTCGGTGTTCCTTGTGGCCCGGTATTGAGCATGAAGGAAATAGAGAACGACGAATCCTTGCGCAAGTGTGGTACCATTGTAGAAGTGGAACAACCCAAACGTGGTAAGTTCCTGACTATAGGTTGTCCTCCGAAGTTCTCTAGCTACATTCCGCAAGTCAAGGCAGCTCCACTTTTGGGTGAACACACCGATGAGGTATTGAAGGAAGTGGGATACTCGGAGGCTGAAATCCAAGCTTTGAGAAGTAAACATGTGGTTTGTAAATAGTATAACGAATGATTATGGAATCAATAACAGACAATCACAATGCCGGACTTACCGATGGCATGCACCTGATGGTGGATGCATTGAAAGCCAACGGCATCCAAACAATCTATGGAGTAGTGGGTATACCCGTAACCGACCTGGCAAGACATGCACAGGCTGTGGGTATCCGCTACATCGGTTTCCGCCATGAGCAGTCGGCAGGCCATGCTGCAGCCATCACCGGATATTTGACCAAAAAACCGGGAATTTGTCTTACAGTCTCCGCCCCGGGCTTTCTCAACGGACTGGTCGCTTTGGCAGAAGCAACGGTAAACGGTTTCCCGATGATACAGATTAGCGGTTCAAGTGACCGGAATATCATTGATTTGCAACAAGGTGATTACGAAGGGCTCGACCAAATGAATGTAGCCAAACCATTCTGCAAGGCCGCTTATCGAATCAACCGCCCCGAAGATATTGCTATCGGACTGGCAAGAGCTATCCGTACGGCTTTGTCAGGCCGTCCGGGAGGAGTGTATCTCGATATCACTACCTCCATGCTAAGCACAACCATGGATGCTGCCGAAGCACAGGCATCGTTGTTTACCCCCATCGATCCTGCGCCAATACAGATACCATGTTCTACCGCCATAAACCGTGCCTTGAAGTTGCTGTCTTCTGCTCGCAAGCCTCTGATAATATTGGGAAAAGGGGCTGCATACGCACAAGCCGATGAATCCATTAAAGAATTCATAGAGAAGACCGGCATTCCGTTCCTACCCATGTCCATGGCCAAAGGATTGTTGCCCGACGACCATCCGCAATGCGCAGCTTCTGCCCGAAGCTTGGTATTAAGTCAGGCAGATGTAGTCATGTTAGTAGGAGCACGTCTGAACTGGTTGCTGAATCATGGGAAAGGAAAGAAATGGAACCCCGATGCCCGTTTCATCCAATTGGATATCTGTGCGGAAGAAATGGACAGCAATCGTCCGATTGATGCACCGTTGGTGGGCGATATTGCAGCTTCGATGGACAAACTCACAAGTAAGATAGAACCGTTTGAAATAGCTTGCTGTCCGGAATGGAGAAAGGCAATAGATGAGGTAAAGAAAACCAATGCCGAAAAGATGCACATCAAACTGAGCAAGCCTACATCGCCGATGAATTATTTCAATGCACTGAAAATTATCAGCGATGTGATGCAAGCGCACAAAGACGTGTATATCGTGAACGAAGGAGCCAATACGCTGGACAATACTCGAAATGTAATCAATATGTACCATCCACGCTTGCGGTTGGATACCGGAACATGGGGGGTGATGGGTATCGGTATGGGATATAGTATTGGTGCTGCCGTAACCGGCGGAAAGCAAGTGCTTGCCATAGAAGGCGACAGTGCATTCGGGTTCAGCGGTATGGATATCGAAACCATTTGCCGATACAAGCTACCGGTTACCATCATCGTTTTTAATAATGATGGCATCTATCGGGGCGACGGAGTGAATCAAGGGGGAGGAGCCGATCCTGCGCCTACATCGCTTACTCCGGGTGCTCGTTACGACCGGATGATTGAAGCCTTTGGCGGAACAGCTTTCCATGTCACCAAGACGGTGGAACTGGAAGAGTCACTGTGTGCGGCATTGGCTTCGGGCAAACCTTCACTCATCAATTGCGTAATCGATCCATCGGTCGGAGTAGAGAGTGGTCATATTGGTAATCTGAATCCTCATTCAACCGTTAAATAAAGGCTTATGATTAATATTCTGATAAAAGACATTCTGCCGATATTCGTTATCATGTTTTTGGGATATGCGGCAAGGAAACGGAAGGTATTCAACAGTTCGGATTCCAAAATTCTGAACAAGCTGGTGCTTACCTATGCATTGCCGGCGGCATTGTTCGTCTCCATCGTGAAAGCCGACAGAGCCATGCTGTTCGATGACTTGAAACTCACGATAGTAAGCTTCGTCATCATTACTGCATTGTTCTTGTGGTCGTATTTCTCTTGCTATAAGTTCTTCAAACACAGCAAAAGCGAGGCAGCAGTATGTGCGCTTATCTCAGGTTCGCCCACCATCGGTTTTCTGGGATTTGCTGTATTGGAACCCATTTACGGGGCTACAGCTACTACAGGACTGGTAGTTGCCATCGTTTCCATTGTAGTGAATGCCATCAATATTCCTATTGGGCTGGCATTGCTTAATAATGGGAAAGAGAATGTGAGTGCTCAGCAAACCGTAAAGAAGGGCAATCCGGTTGTCGATGCTTTAAAGGAACCTGTATGCTGGGCACCCATCCTGGCCGTAATATTGGTTTTGTTAGGAATCCGCTTTCCAAGTGTGCTCGATCCTAACTTTGAACTGATAGCCAAAGCCAATTCCGGTGTGGCGGTATTTGCGGCTGGTCTCACCTTAAGCGGCATGAAGTTCCAGTTAGACGGCGAAGTAGTATACAATACGATCTTAAAGTTAGTGCTGATGCCTGCCGTACTGCTGGTTATAGGATTGTTGTTCCACATGGAAGCCGACAAACTGCAAATGATGGTACTGGCCGGTGCATTGCCTCCGGCATTCTCAGGCATCATTATCGGTAACCAATATCAACTCTACGAACGGACAGGTACCTCGTCTCTGGCCTTCAGCATCCTGCTGTTCGTCATCGCGGCACCGTTCTGGATATGGGTAACACATCTGGTATCGTGATACCTTGAAAGAAAAGTGGAAATCCTGCAAGGGTTTCCACTTTTTATTATACCTTTGCAGCTCAATTAGAAATTTAAAGAATGGCAGCAACCAAAGACCAACGAAAGTTATTGAACCGGTGCGTGATGAATGAAATACCGGTCTTTGTATTGACAGGAACCGACCAGTGTGCATTGGCCGCTCTCCGTGCATACGCCAATGAAGCCCGCAGATTGGGATGCAACATGAATTTTATTGAAGATTTGGAAAGCAATGTACTTCCGGATTTCCAGGCATTCCAAAAAGAAGAACCCGAAAAAGTAAAATTACCCGATTAATAAAAACAGTTATGCATACACCGTATCTTACCCGTTTTGAAGAGAAGTTGCAAGAAGATTTGCTCCGTTTGTGTACCTCGTACAAAATGCTGGATAGCGTTTTGTTGGCCAATGACGATATAGACAGCCAATGGCAGGTACTGGCTCCGGAATACATGGGAGATGCTATACCACAAATAGCCGATTACCCCACGGTATCAGTAGCATGGGCCGCCTATTTGGGACTAGCCGTAGCACATGGTTGGGACCGGAACTGGGAGGAATGCAAACAGGCTCCCTATACCTCTTACCATGGTAAGCAAGGTTTTGACGATATGGACGAACACATTGTATACGATATTCTCGGATTAGTTGAAGACGGTTATGAAGTTCGCCAACTGGAAGAAGTCATACGTCATTGTGGAGAATCTGCCGTATCGGCCATCCGCCATGAGCATGTGGAACCTCAAAGTCCATTGGCTTTCCATGTATATGCCCGTGCATGCAAGGTCATGTTCCGCATGGGTGCAGCAATGGAATTAAAACGTTTGGGATATAAATTTGAAAGGGTGGAAATGTAACATTTCTCACCCTTCTATTTCACTGAGTTCCAGCCAGCGCATGGTCTTTTCGTCAATCAAGTCGTTCAGTTCAGGCAGGCGCTTGGATTTCTCAGTCAGTTCATCTACCGAAAGAGTTCCGCTACATAAGGCTGCTTCTATATCCGCTTTTTCCTGCTCCAGTAGGGCGACAAGCTTTTCCAACTCTTCGAATTCCTTCTTTTCCTTGAACGTCATCTTTCGTTTGTCGTTCAATCTTACACGGGTAGTCTTTTCTTCGTGTGGTCTGGCCTGTTCCTTTTCACGTTCTTCCTTCACGTCCTTCCAGTCGCGGTATTGGGTATAGTTACCGGGGAAGTCACGAATGTCACCTTGCCCGTTGAACACCAGCAGATGGTCTACCACCTTATCCATGAAGTAACGGTCGTGGCTCACCACCATCACACAGCCCTTGAAGTTCTGGAGGTATTCTTCAAGCACTTGCAAGGTAATGATGTCGAGGTCGTTTGTCGGTTCGTCCAGTACCAAGAAGTTAGGATTTCGCATCAGGACAGTGCATAGATACAGACGGCGTTTTTCGCCACCGCTCAACTTATAGACATAATTATGCTGTTGTTCGGATGTGAAGAGAAAGTGTTGGAGGAATTGCGACGCGGTAAGTTTGCGTCCACCGCCCAATTCAATGACTTCGGCAATGTCCTGCACCACATCAATAACCTTCATCTGTTCGTCAAACTGTAATCCTTCCTGTGAATAGTAACCGAAACGTACGGTTTCGCCTACATCTATCGTACCGCTGTCGGGTTTTACCAATCCCATCAATATCTTGATGAAGGTCGATTTTCCCGTACCGTTATTCCCCACGATACCCATCTTCTCATAACGTGCAAAGATATACGAAAAATCGTCCAATATCTTCAAGTCACCGAAACTCTTGTACAGATGGTCGGCTTCAAAAATTTTGGAACCGATGTACGATGCCTTTACGTCCAGTTTCACGCTCCGGTTGTCGAAACGCTGTTTGGCCACTTTTTCCAATTCGTAAAAAGCTTCTTCACGGTAGCGTGCCTTGTGTCCACGCGCCTGTGGCATGCGTCGCATCCACTCCAGTTCAGTGCGATAAAGGTTGTTGGCACGTTCTATCTCCACGTTGATGGCATCGATACGTTCCTGGCGCTTTTCCAGGTAATAGCTATAGTTCCCTTTGTAGGAATAGATTTGTTTATGGTCTATTTCGTATATTTCAGAGCATACACGGTCCAGGAAGTAGCGGTCGTGTGTAACCATGAGCAGACTCAGATTACCACGTCGCAGATAGTCTTCCAACCATTCGGTCATATCAAGGTCAAGGTGGTTGGTAGGTTCATCGAGTATCAGGAAATCCGGTTCCGTAATCAGCGCATTGGCCAATGCCACACGTTTGAGCTGGCCGCCCGACAGATGCTTAATCTTCTGTTCAAAGTTACGTATCTTCAGTTGCGAAAGAATTTGCTTGGCTTTCCGTTCGTAATCCCATGCCTTTTCCTGTTCCATGCGTGCCAAAAGGTCTTCCAATCCCGGATTCCCTTCGGTTTCCATACACTTTTCATACTCCTTGATCAGTTGTACTACAGGTGTACCGTGATGGAAACACGCCTCAATCACAGTCATATCTTCCGGATATTGAGGGTCCTGTTCCAGGTATCCTACCTTCAGGTCACGTCGATATACGATATCGCCTTCATCATATCCTTCTTTTCCCGCAAGGATATTGAGCAGAGTCGTCTTTCCCGAACCATTCTTGGCTATCAGCCCGATACGCTGTCCTTCGGCCACACCGAAAGATATTTTTTCAAAAAGAACCAGGTCGCCGAATGATTTGGTCAGCCCGTCCACTTGCAGATAAGGGTTTGCCATATTATGCGTTCAAACTCTTGTTAATACTTTCAATAAAATTCAGAATCTCTTCACGGCCGGTCTTGCTTTCGGAAGAAGAAATGAAGTAGGGCGGAAGTTCTTCCCATTGTTCACTCAGTTTATTCATATAAGCCTTCACATTGGCTTTCGCCTTGCCTACAGAAAGTTTGTCGGCTTTGGTAAAAATGATGGAGAAGGGGATACCGTTTTCACCCAACCATTCTATGAACTCCAAATCAATTTTCTGTGCTTCGTGACGGATGTCGATAAGTACAAAAAGGTTGATGAGCTGTTCACGTTCAAGCACATAGTCTTCAATAATTTTCTGAATCTTTTCCACCTGTTGTTTACCTCTTGCTGCATAGCCATATCCAGGCAAGTCTACCAGATACCATTCCTTGTTGATGAGAAAATGGTTGATGAGCAAAGTCTTGCCCGGAGTAGCAGAAGTCATGGCAAGTTTGCTACGTTTGGTAAGCATATTAATCAGGCTCGACTTTCCCACATTGGAACGACCAATGAAAGCATATTCCGGCAGTTCCCCTTTCGGGCATAATTCCACCTTGGTATTACTGATGACAAATTCAGCGCTTTTTATTTCCATAATTCATTTGATTTACTTTTTATACTTAGCAACGAAAGTCCTATAAATGTGAGGAGTCCGTTGAACATCAACATTTCGTACCCGAACTGATAACCGGTACTTGTATACACCATACGGTCGATGGCAAAACAAATAAAGGGTGATGCTACACATACGTAAGGTACAAAGCCGTCGCGGGGTTTCATCGTTGTAAACAGTCCGAAGACAAACAACCCCAACAAGGGTCCGTATGTATACGACGCTATGGTATAGATGGCATCGATGATACTATCATTATTGGCAGCCTTGAATAATAGGATCATACCTATAAATAAGACAGATATACCCAAATGTACTTTCTTGCGTATGCTTTCGGCCTCCTTTTCAGAACGGTTGCCTATATTAAGGATGTCGATACTGAAACTGGTGGTCAATGCCGTCAATGCAGAGTCGGCGCTCGAGAAGGCTGCAGCTATGATACCGATGGTGAAGAATACCAATACGGCAAATCCCAAACGGCCTTCAGCAGCAAAGAAGGGGAGAATGTCGTCACCTGCTTGGGGTAAGGAAAGTCCGTTTTGCGAAGCCAATAACAGCAACAAAACACCCAAAGCAAGGAACAGGAAGTTAACCGGCACAAACGATAACCCGTAGCAATACATGTTCTTCTGTGCATCCTTCAGACTCTTGCAGGTCAAATTTTTCTGCATCATATCCTGATCAAGCCCCGTCATTACAATCGTAATGAAGATACCGCTGAAGAACTGCTTGAAGAAATTCTGTTTGCTATGCCAATCATCGAATACAAAGATACGGCTATAGTCACTCTCGGCAATGGTCTTTGCCATTTCTCCGATATTCATATCCATCTGGTTACTAACTTGATAAAGTATCAACCCTAAAGCAGCCAATAAACAGAAAGTCTGGAAAGTATCCGTCCAGACAATGGTCTTGATACCGCTTTTTCGTGTATAAAGCCAAATAAGAAGAACAATGCCCACTACCGTCAACCAGAAAGGGACTTGATAGGTATCGAACACATAATGCTGCAAGATAAGACACACCAGGTAAAGTCGGGCAGCCGCCCCCACAATCTTCGAGAGGAAGAAGAACCAGGCTCCCGTTTTATACGAGCTGTTACCTATTCTATCCTTCAAATAAGAATAGATGGTCGTAAGATTCAATCGATAATATAAAGGCAACAATACATGGGCAATGATAAGGTATCCGAAAAAGAACCCCATCACCGTCTGCATGTAGGTCATATCAATGCCACGCACCATACCCGGCACAGATACAAAGGTTACCCCCGAGAGCGAGGCCCCCACCATACCGAATGCCACCACATACCAGGGCGACTTGCGGTTTCCTCGGAAAAAAGCGTCATTGTCTGTTCTTTGGCTGGTCAGTTTGGCTACCACCAACAACAATCCGAAGTATATGAATATGGTCAGTAGAATATAAATTCCGTTCATCCTAATATCAAATTTAACTGCAAATGTACGGAAAAACCTTTAAAAACGCTATCTTTGCACACAATAAGAACATAGAAAATAAAGAATGAGCCAACAATATCCGTCCCAACTGCTGGAAAAGGCGGTAGGAGAGTTTGCCAAACTGCCCGGTATCGGAAGAAAGACAGCCATGCGCCTGGTGCTTCATCTGTTGCGTCAGGAACCCGCTACGGTAGAATCCTTCGGCAATTCCATCATTACCTTGAAGCGCGAAGTAAAGTATTGCAAGGTGTGCCATAACATATCCGATACAGAGACATGCTTGATTTGTGCCAACCCTCACCGCGACGCTTCTACCATCTGTGTGGTAGAAACCATCCGCGATGTAATGGCGGTGGAAGCTACCCAGCAGTTCCGTGGACTTTATCATGTGTTGGGAGGAGTCATCTCGCCCATGGACGGCATCGGTCCTTCAGACCTGCAGATAGAGAGCCTGGTAGAAAGGGTAAAGAGCGGCGAAGTGAAAGAAGTAATTCTGGCATTAAGCTCCACCATGGAGGGAGATACCACCAACTTCTACATCTTCCGCAAGTTGGCTCCGTACGATGTAAAGATGAGTGTCATTGCACGAGGCATCTCCATCGGCGATGAATTGGAATATACCGATGAAGTGACCTTGGGACGCTCCATCATAAACAGAACCGTATTTACAGGAAATATATAATGAAAGAACAAATCAACCAACTGCTGAAAGTATTGAAAGGAACCTATATCGGTTTGTGGGCACTGCCTATAGCCTTATGTGTAATATATGAAACAGGAATCTTTACCGAAGGTCTTTATGCCGCCGATGCCCGTATGGAATACATCCTACAAAGCACCTGCATCCTGCTTACCGTATGTCTGATACCTTTCTCCTTGCGTCTGTTTACGCTCAACCTGGTGAAACGAATCAAGGACCTTCCGTTGATGGAAGCCTTGAAAAGTTACCGCCGTTGGAGCGAAGTGCGCCTCTGCCTTTTGGCGGTTCCTGCCACTATAGGTGTATCGTTCTATTACCAGACATTGAACAATACGGGGTTGTTCTGCACTGCTATGGCACTGATAGCCTCGCTTTTCTGCGTGCCTTACGAAAGTCGTTTGCTTAATGAACTCGATTTGCCCGATACCCTCCATGAATAAGAAGGAATACCTGAGTCGTAACGGATACATCCTACGTGCCCCCGAACTGAACGATTTGGATTTGATGTATCAGTTTGAGAACAATTCCTCTTTATGGGAAGGTAATGCTACCGGCCCTTATTCAAAATTTCTTCTCAAACAATACATCGAACAAAATCGGAATGACCTCTATACCGACCGTCAGCTCCGTCTGATGATAGCACACGGCAAAGAGGTAGTAGGTATGATCGACCTTTGTAGTTTTGATCCCTTCCATAACCGTGCCGAAGTGGGTATCGTCATTGCTGAAGCACATCGAGGGAAGGGGATAGGGCATCTTTCCTTACAGCTTCTCTCTGAATATTGCTTCGGATACTTGGGTATTCATCAGCTTTATGCCTACATCGATATAACCAACGAAGCCAGTTTCCATCTCTTTACCGGATGCGGATTCAAGGAATGTGCCCACCTGAAAGACTGGATACGTAGCGGGTCCCGATACCGCGATGTAAAGATGGTACAACTCATTCCGTCGGCTTGTGAGTAACTACTCATCAGATTATGTATTGTAAACCATAGTTTTCAAGTTACAACTCGTAAAATGCTATATTAGTTTGGGTAACTCCTTACCTTAATAATTAAATTGTTTTTTATAGAGATTAGCTCCAACGCTCTTTCAGCATATCTTCCAGTTTAAGCAATTCGTCGCGATATTGGGCTGCTTCAATGAATTCTAACTTCTTGGCAGCTTCTTGCATCAGTTTGCGGGTACGTTCGATGGCTTTTTCCATTTGAGGCTTCGACATGTATTGCACAATTGGATCGGCGGCAATACTCGTGTTCTTTGGTTCGATGTAAGCTTTCGATATCCTTGATTTCGTTTCTTCTTTTTCAGTCGTAGTATTCCCTAATAGGGCAATATTGCGTGCACGTTGTATCTGCTTGGGGGTGATACCGTTTGCCTCGTTGTAGGCCAACTTCTTTTCTCGGCGACGAGTGGTTTCATCGATAGTTTTCTTCATACTGTCGGTTATTCGGTCGGCATACATGATAACTTTTCCGTTGATGTTTCGTGCCGCACGGCCTACTGTTTGGGTAAGCGAACGGTGGGAGCGGAGGAATCCTTCTTTGTCAGCGTCAAGAATCGCAACAAGCGATACTTCGGGTAAATCCAGGCCTTCACGCAGCAGGTTCACACCAATCAGCACGTCATACAAGCCTTGTCGCAAGTCATCCATAATCTGTACACGTTCCAAAGTATCTACGTCGCTATGTATATAGTTGCAACGTACATTGTGGCGGAGTAGGAAGTCGGTCAATTCTTCGGCCATGCGTTTCGTCAGTGTGGTTACGAGTACGCGTTCCTCACACTCGATTCGCTGTTGTATTTCTTCCATCAAATCATCCATCTGATTCATGCTCGGACGTACTTCGATGATGGGGTCTAATAAACCGGTTGGTCGAATAACTTGCTCAACTACAACACCTTCACTCTGAATTAATTCGTAGTCGGCTGGGGTGGCGCTGACATATATCACTTGCTTGGCCAGTTCTTGAAACTCTTCGAACTTGAGTGGGCGGTTATCGAAGGCCGATTCCATACGAAAACCATATTGCACCAGATTAGTCTTGCGAGCCCGGTCCCCTCCATACATGGCATGAATCTGAGGCACGCTGACATGGCTTTCGTCTATCACAATCAAAAAGTCATCGGGAAAGAAGTCAAGCAGGCAGTAAGGACGAGTTCCAGCCGAGCGTCCGTCGAAGTAGCGGGAGTAGTTTTCAATGCCCGAACAATGGCCCAATTCGCGAATCATCTCCATATCATAAGTTACTCGTTCGTACAAGCGTTTGGCTTCGTAGGGTTTGCCCATTTCCTCAAATTGTGCAACCTCTTTGGTCAAATCGTCTTCTATTTGATGGATGGCACGAAGCTGGCTTTCTTTGGTGGTCATGAACAGGTTGGCCGGATAAATCTTGTACTCTTCAAAACGTCCTAACCGTACGCCGGAAATGGGGTCTACTTCCTCGATGGCATCAATCTCATCGTCCCAAAACATAACACGGAGAAGGTTGTCGCTATAAGCCAGGAAAATGTCTACTGTATCTCCCTTTACCCGAAAATTACCTCGGTTCAAGTCCATGTCATTGCGTACATACAGACTATCCACCAAACGGCGAAGAAAAACGTTACGGTCCAACAATTTGCCTCTTTTTATTTCGATGACATTATTATAGAAGTCTGCTGGATTTCCCATACCATAGATACACGACACCGATGAAATCACTACTACGTCCTTGCGTCCTGAGAGTAAGGCTGAAGTGGCTGCCAGACGCAATTTGTCTATTTCGTCATTGATAGCCAAATCCTTTTCTATATAGGTGTCGGTAGAGGGGAGGTAAGCCTCCGGTTGATAGTAGTCATAATAGGATACATAGTACTCTATCGCATTGTTAGGAAAGAAACTTTTGAACTCACCATATAATTGGGCTGCCAATGTTTTGTTATGGCTCAAAATCAATGTAGGCTTGTTGATGTTCTTGATAACATTGGCTATAGTAAAAGTTTTGCCGGAACCTGTTACCCCTAAAAGAGTCTGCGCTGGTATTCCTTGGCGGATACCCTCTGTCAGTTGGGCTATGGCTTCCGGTTGGTCTCCGGTAGGCTGATATTCTGAGATAAGTTCAAAATCCATGCTGTTTCGTTATTATTAGAACTCGTAAAAGTACGTTTATTTCTTCATATATTCTGTATTCATTGGTAAAAAAAAGAATTTGAATGAGATTTTAGTATTTAAAAACAGTTAGGATATTGTATTATTCGATGGAAAGGTGTAACTTTGCACATTATTTTAATTAAGATGAAAAAGTATATACTGATAGTCTCCATATTGGCCGGTACCTTCTTCACTTCGTGTGGTGAATATAATAAGGTCTTGAAAAGTAGTGATTATGAATATAAGTACGAAGCTGCCAAAAGCTATTTCGGCAAGGGACAATACACTAAATCCGCCACTATATTGGAAGAACTGATTACTATTTTGAAAGGTACGGATAATGCAGAAGAATCTCTTTATATGTTGGCTATGTCTTACTATAACCAGGCCGACTATATAACCGCTTCTCATTATTTTACCCGTTATTATACCACCTATCCAAGAGGAACCTACACGGAATTGGCACGTTTCCATTCCGGTAAAGCTTTATTTTTGGATACTCCGGAAGCCCGCTTGGATCAATCCAGTACCTATAAGGCCATTCAGGAATTGCAAATGTTTATGGAATATTTCCCGGATAGTGACAAGAAGACTGAAGCGCAGCTCATGATTTTTAATCTTCAGGACAAGTTGGTGCTAAAGGATTATCTTTCGGCCAAGCTATACTATGATTTGGGTACATACAATGGGAATGCATCCCAAACGGCCGACGGACGGATTAACGGTAACAATTATCTGGCTTGTATTACCACCGCAGAAAATGCATTGAAAGACTATCCATACACCAGTATGCGAGAAGAAATTTCCATTCTGGTTCTTAGAGCTAAATATAGGTTAGGTACAGAAAGTGTGGAAGAAAAGAAGGAAGAACGTATGCGTGAAGCTATTGATGAATATTACGCTTTCAAGAATGAATTTCCGGAAAGCAAGTACATCAAGGAAGTGGAAAGCATCTATAAGGATGCAAGCAAATATGTAAAGGAACTAAATGATTAAAATTTAATAAATAAGGAATTATGGATTATAAAAAAACGAATGCTCCGACAAACACCGTAACCCGTGATATGATGGAACTTTGTGAAGATACGGGTAATGTGTATGAAACTGTAGCGATTATCGGCAAGCGTGCCAACCAAATTGGTGCAGAAATGAAGAGTGATCTTTCCAGAAAATTGCAGGAATTTGCATCCTTCAATGACAACTTGGAAGAAGTGTTCGAAAATCGCGAACAAATTGAAATCTCACGCTATTACGAAAAACTTCCCAAGCCTACTCTGATTGCTGCACAGGAATATATGGAAGGTAAGGTATATTATCGTAATCCGACAAAGGACAAGGAAAAACTCCAGTAAAAATGATACAGCGTATACAAAGCGTTTATTTGTTGATTGCAACAATACTTCTGATTGTTTGCATGTGTAATCCGATAGGGTATATTATTGGTAATGACAATAGTATATCAGAATTCGGAAATTTATGCTTCACATTACCTGATGGAAGCAAAGATTATACACCATGGGCCTTATTTGGTATACTGTTTGTTTCTGCCTTTTTAGCTTTTGGAACTATATTCCTATTTAAAAAGCGTATGATGCAAATCAGATTGAGCATTTTCAATTCAATCTTATTGATAGGTTATTATGTAGTATGCATCATCCTTATTTTGACAGCTTTAGCGGATGAAACGACTTATAATGCTTCATGGGCTATTTGTCTTCCTTTCATTGCTCTTGTACTGAATTGGTTGGCAATCCGTGCAATAGGAAAAGATGAAGTATTGGTAAAAGCATACGAACGTTTAAGATAAAAACATACAAAAAGATAGTCTAATATTCTATTAGTATATGGACGAAATGAGAGTGTGCCTCCGCATGCTCTCATTATTTATTTACTCAGACTTAATCCGATGCCGCTCCCTTCCTTCATTCGTTACATTCAGAGAAAAGATGAAAAATACTGTTTTATCCGATAAAATATCGGATAAAACTTTAAAAAATCCAATTAATATATTAATTTTGCACATATTTTGTAATCTTGAGTTAGCAAAAATGGCCGATATAATCAAGCATCGTGGTATTGTGGAAAACATTAATGGTTCGCATATCCAAGTCCGGATAGTGCAAACATCTGCCTGCTCAGCTTGTAGTATAAAAGGGCATTGCAATGCCTCCGAAAGCAAGGACAAACTGATTGATATTTTTAACAATGATTCATCTTCTTATCAGAAAGGGCAGGAGGTGATGGTTTATGGAACCACTTCCATGGGTATGAAAGCGGTATTGTTGGCTTTTGGATTACCTTTTATTATATTGTTCGTCAGCCTTTATATCACCATGAAGATTACGAACGATGAATTGTATGCTGCTTTAGGCGGTTTGTCGGCTTTGATTCCTTATTACTTTATTATATATATCTGTAGAAGGAAAATAAGCCGGAAATTTTTATTTACGATTGAACCAATAAACATTAATTATTAACTAAAGCTTTATGAATTTAATTCTGATTGCAGTAATTTCATTGGGCGCAATAGGCTTGATTGCGGCAGTAATCTTGTATGTTGCTTCCAAGAAGTTTGCTGTGTACGAAGATCCGCGAATTGCGCAGGTAGCTGAAGTGCTTCCTCAAGCAAACTGCGGAGGATGCGGCTATCCTGGATGTGCCGGTTTTGCAGGGGCTTGTGTAAAAGCAGCCGATGCCGGTTCATTGGAAGGATTGCTATGTCCGGGAGGTGGTGCAGCCTGTATGGAAAAAATTGCAGCCATCTTGGGAATGGAAGCCGTTGCTGCTGAACCGAAAATTGCGGTTGTGAGATGTAACGGTAGTTGTGAAAATCGTCCTCGTATCGCTCAGTACGACGGAGCACAGTCTTGCGCTATCGCCCATAGCACATGTGGTG
>JAEIGA010009328.1_pt1 | contig 14850 bp, 22 predicted proteins | sample 9270691 | NCBI WGS metagenome assembly JAEIGA01 (sample SAMN17057246, study PRJNA624740) | gut metagenome | biome: biome; isolation source: fecal sample | host: Bos grunniens | place: China: Xizang | collected 2019
CGAACCGATTTTTGCGGAATCCCCTGACGAACCGATTTGTGCGGAATCCCCTGACGAACCGATTTGTGCGGAATCCCCTGACGAACCGATTTGTGCGGAATCCCCTGACGAACCGATTTTTGCGGAATACCCTGACGAACCGATTTTTGCGGAATACCCTGACGAACCGATTTGTGCGGAATCCCCTGACGAAGAAATCAGTCTTTCATCTGTTTTGTTGTTCTGATCTTCAATGACTTCAGCTGTTTTTTTTTCAATTATGAAGTCAATGCAAGCCTTGATGAACCCCGGAAATGATAACTTTGCACCCACCTTCAGCTTTTTTGTGCAGAACTTTTTTTCATCATCTGTGAAGCTTTCATCCAGTGCTTCAACCTCTGCAAAGTCATTAAATTCCCCTTTTTCGTTTATAAGGTCATAGTGGTCAAGCACATCAAATGGGTTTTCACAGAAGTGCATGCCGCTGTTGCAAATAACAGCTGATTCTTCTTCAAAAACAGTGTTTTCTGCGTACTGTTTACCCCTACAAACAAGCCCCTTGTTAAATCCCTTAAAACCTTTTTTTAAATCTCCCATAATTTTTTCCCTTTCTTATATCAAATAAAATTCTTCTGAATCAGTGGGCTGTGTCAGAACCTTTGACTTTTTGCAATATTCACACTTTTGGCAGCGGTCTGGTTCAACAAAACCCAGCTTGATTGCATCATACATTTCAACATTCCGCTTGAAGCGGTCAAGGTTAAAGTCAAGCATGTGCTGGCTTATCTTCACAATGTCAATGTCTGTGACCTTTTCTTTTGTTGCAGCTGCAAGATAGAAGGGCAACTGCTCCCCAGTGTTCTGCCGCACAATTTCCTGATACACTGCCCCCTGAAGGTCATATTCCCATGCTTCAAACCATGGCAGTGAACCTTTTTCTGAATCCCAGACATTTTCAAAGTCCTTCATAATTTTCAGGTCAACAATCCTGTCTGGCAGCAAACTGTCAACTTTGATTTTGACCTTTACCCCATTGATGATGCCTGTCATGATGACTTGCTTCTTGCCTGAAAGATATTCCATGAAAAGCTTGTCCTTTTCAATGCGTTCAATGATTGCCTGTGCCTGTATGTAGTCAGCTTTCAGTGTGCCATCCTTCTTGAAGATTTCAGGGTTCTGTCTGGTGAATGACTTCAATGTGCCTTCAAAGTATGAATCCACATAAGAACCCACAAGCAATGAAGTGGTTTTTTCTCTTTGATACTTGCCATTGATTTCAGCTATTGCAGCAGCCGGGCATTTTTCAAAAGACTTGAATTGACTTACTGACATATAAAGCCGATTTGCTTTTTTGCTGAAGTAGTTTCTTTTTGTCAGATTCATTCTGCCGCCCCCTTCGCTGCTGCTGTGGCACATTCAGCACACAGACATCTTCCATATTTCTTTTTGGTGTAGGCTGCCAGCTGTTCAGGGGTCATGTTGTTTGAAGCTGTGATGTCCTTTTTGCAGCCTTCACATTTTGGAAGTGTTGCACTGCTGGCTTGTGGGATTCTCTTTCTGATCCGCAAAGCATCATGAATGTCACCAAAGGCTTTTACCTTGTCAATTCCTATCACAACAGACTTGCCCTTCAGCTTTTCTGTGTCTTTGGTTTTGTACATCTTGCACAGTGTCTTTTTATTTGTGACATTCAGAATCATTGGCTTGTATGCCTTATCTGTCCAGTGGCAAGCAGTGCAGTTTTCTGTCTTGCCGTTTGTCACAACTTCTTCATCTTTGATTTGTTCAATTGTCAGTGTCAGTTCATGACCCGGAACATCTTCCAAGTCCCATGAACCCAAATAGTTTGGGTTTTTGCCCATTCTCATAATATCAGGCATTTTTTTCATCTCCTTTTTTGTTTTATTTCTTTCTGTTGTTAATCCATAATAATGCAACAAGTGTCAGACAAATAATTGCCGTAATTTGAACCGCTGTGGTCACTCTGAAGCCCCCTTTTCCTTAATAATTTTCAAGCCTGTTGTCAGTGCGTAATGATATTCAAGATTTGCACCCCTTGAACTTTCATAGCCATCCAGCAGATAAATTGCTTCACAGTGCATCAGTTCATAAAGTCCCAGATCAATATATTCCTTATAATCAAAGCCAACATTCTTTGCTGGGTTCACAGCCAAATGCCCTTCTTCAAGCAGCCTTTTTTCAGCAGCTGCAAAATGTTCTTTGTAGTTTGGGTCATTTGTGATTGACCCTGCAATGTAGATTTTCATTCTTTTTTCTTTTAAACTCCTTTTATATATTTTTCGCAAATATCAACAATGTGCTGACATAAAGCTTTGGGGATGACCCCTTTTTCTTTGCTGTTTTTCAAGGCTTGTGTGCCAGTTTGTGAACCTCTGGGGGCTGCATCATGGCAAGTGTCACCATTTTTGCAAGGCGGTTTGAATTGTGGGTCAGGGTGATTTGTCCATATATCAGTGGGCTTCATTCGCCTTTCACCATATTGGCAATATGTCACTGTATATCTGGGCAGCCCTTGCATCCATGACATTTTCCGCATACCGCCCCGGGGGTTTTCAATAAAGAAGAAGGTGGGCTGCAATTCTTCAATCAGCTGCAACACATGCTGGTCAACTTCATCACATAATTTTGCATATTCACTAATGGGGTCAAGGCTTCCTGTTTCTTTGTTTTTCCGTCTGTGCTTGCTTATAGCTGCAACACTGAATGTTGAACAATCAGGGGATGCCCAAATCACATCAGGCTTGCCAAACTTCTGAAGAATGTCTGCCGCTGTGATTTTGTTTATATCTTCACAAAGATTGATATTTTCAAAGGACTTGTCCCACTCAACAGAAAAGACTTCATGCCCCTTTGCTTCAAATGCCTTGCCGATGCTTCTTGTCCCGGCAAATAATTCAAGAACTTTCATTTTTCTTTCTGATCCTTTCATTCAATAAAATCTTCAACCGACTTTCTGTGATTGTCCTTCATACAGTCAGGACAAATCAGTTCATCATTGATTTCAAAACAATATTCTGACTGAATGGGACTGTCACATTCGCAACACCGGGGCAGCTTGTCCAGTTCTGCTTCTTGCCTTGCACTGTGCCTTTCTGCATCCCTCACAGGGTCATTTGTCCAGAACATCAAACACACACCGCCCTTTTTGCTTCTGAAATTCGCTGCACTGCAATGTCAAAATATTGTTTGTCCAGTTCTATGCCGATGAATTTTCTGCCTGTATTGACACAGGCAACGCCTGTACTTCCTGAACCCATGCAATTATCAAGAACAATGTCACCTTCGTTTGTGTATGTCCTGATTAAGTATTCAAGAAGTGCAACCGGTTTTTGTGTTGGATGTAATGAACCTTTTGCTTTATCCGTTGTAAAATATTGAATGCTTCTTGGGTATCTTGTACCATTGTTCTTTGTTTGTACTTTTGTAACATTTCCCGTGATGTCACCTGATGTTCCTTTACCAGATGTATAGGGTTTCCCCACAGTCATTTGTGGATTGTAAAGATGTTTCTTTTTACTGAATACAGATATTATTTCATGTACCTTGTAAGGTTGATATTTGCACAACATAAAGTTTGCACCTTGTTCCTTTTCCCATATCCAATCATATTTGAACATTTTTAAATTGCTACATCTCAACAAAGTTGAAAATGGTTCAGAACCAAACAAAACAATAGCACCATTATCTTTGATAATTCTGTTGTACTGTTCCCACAAAGGTTCAAAGGTAATAATTGTGTCCCATTTGCAAGCCGTTGTTCCGTATGGTAAATCGCACAAAATCATATCAATACTTCCATCGGGAATGCCCTTCATCAATTCAAGGCAGTCACCATGCAGCAAAGTCAAGTCATTGAATTCCATTATTCTTGCACCCCCTTCTGGCTTTTTCCTGTTCATCCTTATATGCTGCCACTGCAAGCCAAAGACCTGAAACAAAGCCCAAGACTGTTGGAATCCATGTTGGTGAATCAAGGGTCAACAGTGAAAATATGAACACTGCTGCCATGACCCAGTTGACCAGTGTCAGCATATTTTTTTTGAATTTTTTGATATTAAACTTCATTTGTTTTTCCTCTCTTTCAAGGTCTTTTTTTGTATCTCGTTAAATACCTTGTAGAACTGTTCTGACTGAATCACAACACCGTCAACCGATTGTAAAACAGTTCCATCCTTCATGATGTGAATGATGTTCATGCAGTCACCACCCTACACTTCACATTCAACAACTTCAACGGCATCAATGGCTTTCTTCAGCAGTAAGTCCATGATTCGCTGTTTTGAAATGCCTGTTTCATTACTGATTTTGTCAAGCTGTTCACTGATGTCTCTTGAAATCCAGCACTGGATGCTTTCACTTCTGACTGGTTTTGTGAACTGCTTTTGGATGATGATTTTTTCCATGTTCCCTTTTCCTTCCTTTTATTTTCTTTTTTCGATGCTCAATATTTCACAAATAGCATCAACAATTTTGGGGGCATTTCGTTGACCAGTCAGAATTTTATACATGTAACCGCTATCAACATACAACCCTGTTTGGTTTGTGACTTCATCAGCAAGCCATTTTTGCGTTTTCCCCGTCTGTAAAAGTTTGGTTTTTACGCACAAACCAAAGTCTGAAAATTTAGTCAATTTACTCAAAATACCGCTCCTTTCCATTTTCATAATTGACAAGTACGGCTTTGAGTACTATAATGAGAATGTCACTAATCAAAAGAGATACTCAATCAGGTACCTGTCACAATGTCATTTTAGTACCTGTATGAGTATTTGTCAACCACAAAATTACTATTTTGAGTATTTTTGTGACAAATCACTAATTACGGGGGTGCTTATATGAGTACTTTATACAAAAACATTGTTGCCTTGTGTGAGGAAAAGGGGATAAAAGGCGGCAAGATGTGTACTGACACAGGAATCAGCAAAGGTCTTTTGACTGATTTGAAAATGGGAAGAAGGTCTGGTGTGTCTGCAACAACAGCCCAAAAAATTGCATCATATTTTGGTGTGTCTGTTGGTTATCTTTTAGGAGAAGAAGAAAAAAAAGAAAAGCCCATCAAAGATGATGGACTTTCCGAAAAAAAGAAAGAATTTATCCGCAAGATCGAAGGAATGTCGGAGGCTCAGGTGGAGAGATTGGAACAGATTCTTGCTCTTGTTGAGAATACAGAGCTATAAGCAGTTCAAATTGTTCGGGGGATAGGTTGTTGATGCGTTCAATTAAATCTTGTTTTTTGTTCATTGTTTCACATTCCTTTCTGCGAACAGTCGTTCTGTTCCGTTGTCATGACAATTATATATAAATAAAATAGTCTGAACAATGGTAGTTTTTTGAAATTCACAATGGCAATTGTAAAACATTTCAAGCAAAAATTCAACATTCAAATTTGGTTCTTGAATAGTCAAATTTGGGATAAAAAATATCAAATTAAATGCAAGGAGATTGAAAATGGAAATTGTACTTGATAAAGCAAAGGACTATATATTAGCCCTTAAAGAAGCCGGAAACTTCACCTTTGAAGATATGGCAAACGTTAGCGGAATACCGCTCCAAACAATACGGAATATTTGTTCAGGAAAAACCCCTGATGCACGTTTTGGAACGATTGCAAAGATAGTCATATCTTTAGGCGGTGACTTGAATGAACTGATAGGATATGAAAGAAAAAAAGAAATTGAAGTCAACAGTACTGTATCGCTGAAGGAAACCTATGAAATGCGAATTGCCGACATAATCAAATCATATGAAACAAGAATTGAAGACATCAAGGCACTTTGCGAAGAAAGAATTGCTGATGTGCAAAAGTGTTGTGAAACAAGAATTGCTGATATGCGACAGAATTATGAAGAAAGAATCAGCGACCACAAAGAAATGTTTCAAAATCTGAAACTGAATTAAAGTATATATCCGTTTTGCGGAATAAAAATAAATAAAGGAGTAAAATCATGATCAATGTAAACACAAAAATCAAAGAAAGAATGACAAAAGGACTGAAGAAATTTCAACCAATTTTGTTGAAAGCACAAGCAGCAGATGTGAATGAAAGTGACACTGTAACTATCATTACAGACATGCTGTGTGAAATTTTTGGATATGACAAATACGAGAACATCACTTCTGAATTTGCAATAAAAAAGACTTATTGTGATATTGCAATAAAGCTTCAAGATAAAATCCCATTTTTGATTGAATGCAAAGCAATTGCACTTGATTTGAAAGATGACCATATAAGACAAGCAACAAATTATGCTGCTGATTCCGGCATTGAATGGGTTGTGTTGACAAATGGCATATCATGGAAGGTATATCACATCACTTTCGGAAAGCCAATTGATAAAGAATTGGTGTATGAATTCAACATGTGTGAATTAAGTGCCAAAAAGCAAACTGATATTGAAATGTTGTACTATCTTTGCATAGAAGCATTTGCCAACAACAGCAAATCAACTCTTGAAGATTTAAGACAACAAAAACAAATCTTGAACCGCTTCATAATAGGTCAGGTCATCTTATCAGATGTCGGTATAGATAATATACGAAAAAACCTTCGCAAGTTATACCCTGATTTGAAGGTTGCAAATGATGAAATATACACCATAGTATGCAATGAAGTGTTCAAAAGGGAAATATATGACAGCGAAGAAGCGATTGAAGCAAAAAAAGCTGTTGCAAAACAAGAAAAAAAGAATAGCACACCCAAAGCAAAAAAAGAACCTAAAGAAACAGCAGTATAATAAACGAATGTGGATAACACAAGGGGGTGATGCCAAACTAACCGCAGCAAGAAAAAACAGAAGGGAAGTTTGAAAAATGAGAGTTGCTATATATCCAAGGGTTTCAGGACACGAACAAGAAGACAATTATTCAATCCCGGAACAGATTGACAGAATGAAAAAATATTGTGCTGCAAAAGATTGGACAATACACAAAATTTACACTGATTCCGGCTTCACAGGGTCAAACCTTAACAGACCAGGGCTTCAATCACTGATAAAAGATGCCGAATCAGGGAAGTTTGACATGGTTCTGGTTTATAAGCTGGACAGGCTTTCAAGAAGCCAGAAAGACACACTTTTTCTGATTGAAGATGTGTTTGACAAGCACAATGTTTTTTTCACTTCAATTACTGAAAATTTCGACACATCAACACCGACAGGGAAGGCATTTCTGGGGATTCTGGCAGTATTCGCACAATTTGAAAGGGAACAAATCAGGGAAAGAACAATGATAGGAAAGGACAGCAGAGCCAAAGAAGGAAAATGGCATGGTTCAAAGTGGATTCCTATTGGCTATGACTACACAGAAGGGCTTCTGATTCCAAACGAATATGAAACAATGCAAATCAGAGAAATTGCAGACTTGTTTTTGAAAAGAACACCAGTCAGAACCATTGCAAACATGATGACCGAAAAAGGATATGTTCACAAATATGGTGAATGGGAAGCAAAGACCATCAGAAGGGTGCTTGCAAACCCGGTCAATATTGGGTTGATAAAAAACAGGGATAAATGGCACAAGGGAATTCACAAGCCTATTCTTGACCAGCAGACATTTGATGCCATTCAGGTCATAATGAACGAAAGAAAAGAAAAGTATGGAACAACATACAAGCCATATACAACCCTGCTGGGCGGCTTCCTGTATTGCAAGCATTGTGGTGGTAAATACACAAAACAAGGGAATGGCGGTGGAATAAATTATTACACTTGTTATTCTCGCAGCAAAAAAATCAAGAAAATGATTAAAGACCCAAACTGTAAAAATAAAAATTATAGAATGTTAGATTTGGATTTTATGATATTGTCTGCAATCACACAGCTTTCAATTGATCCAGATTATATCAAGCAAATGAAGGAAGAAAAACCAGTCAATGATGCAAGTGAAAAAATAAAGGTTATCAATGCAGAAATCGAAAGCATTACATCCCAAATTTCAAATATGATGGACTTGTATTCACTGGGAAACATGCCGCTTGATGTAATCAATCAAAAAGTCACAGCTTTGAATGAAACAAAAACGGCACTTGAAAAAGAACTGGATATGCTCGACATTCCAGACACTGACGATGAAGAAATGACAGCCGAACAAATCCAGACACTTGCTGCTGTGCTGAACAATAAAGACCTTACCCTTGACGATAAAAGAAACATTGTGCAGTCACTTATATATTACATTGAAATTGATAATGATGATATAATAATTCACTGGAAATTTTAAAAAAATAAGGGCTGCCGCTTTGGTAGCCCTTTATATTTCAAAATCAAATTCTTCTTTTAACACTTGCATCAGCCTACTGACTGGCAAGCCCACAACATTGTAAAAATCCCCATTGATGCTTTTGACCGCTTTCATGCCGAATGGTTCTTGTATGCCATAACCCCCGGCTTTGTCTTTCCAGTGCTGGTGCGGTTTCTCACAATTCCATATAGGGACATCTGACTTGTCTGCTTGTCTTATATGGAATTATTTTTCTATTTTCTACTATATATTGTACTTCTTATTTTATGTAAATTCTATTGACAAAATGCACAAAAAAATCAAGCAAGTTACAGTCAAGTAAGCAAAACCGCACTACAATGGTATTTTGCACCTTTTGGAACTATGTTCAGCAAGTTACAGTCAAGTAAACATCACAACAGACATAAAAAAATAAGGGAATCAAGCATCAAGCCTGATTCCCTTAAAATTTGCCCTTCTAAATGATTCCCAGAAGGTGTTGCCATGTTTTATGCTTTGCGGTGATTTCGCCATCCTGAATGCAGTTTTTTGCTTTCTGGTATGCTTTTATTGCTGTTGTTGTCTTTGCTCCGACAATTCCATCAGCTGCGCCACAATCAAAACCCAAAGCATTCAGCCGCTTCTGTATAGGCTTGACCACTGCATGCTTGCGGTTGACCTTTGCAGACACTGTGACAGTCTTTGATAGGGTTTCAGTCCCTGCAATTCCGTCAACTTTTGCCCCGGTTGCCTTCTGAACTTCCTTGATGAAGGCTGTCAGACTGTAACCGCCCGAAGCTTCGGTTGTTGCATTTTTTGCAACAACCTCATCAAGCTTGTTCTGAAATTCAGCCTTCCACTTTGCATCTTTTGCTTCTGATCCGCACCAATAAGCCGGGCAGCCCTTGCCAGTCACATCAAAATGACGGATGACACAATCTTTTTTGATGCCGTACTTCTTCATCAGTGTTTTTGTCAATTCAAGTGCATTTTCAATGGTCTTTGCTGAAGGATAGACAACACCATTCTTCACATCGTCACACAATTCAATGCTGATGCTGTTTGTGTTGGTGCATTTTCCATGATATTTGCCGCCCCCTGTTGTGCTGCAATTCTTATATTTTGAACCGCCCACAGACCATGCAACAAAATTGTCTGGCACAGACTGGGTGACAGAATCATCATCAACAAAATAATGTGCAGAAGCCTTCACAATATTATTTGCAAAGTATTTGCCGTTGTTTTCGTCTGTGTCACCATCATTGCCTGTGTAATGAATAACAATGTACTTGATGTTATTTATTGCCCTTATACCCCCAAAATTTGCACTGTCAGCTGTGTTTATTTTGAATACATACATCAAAAATCACCTCTGTCTGTATTTGTTTGATTTAATTCAGGAAGTCCGGCAATGCTTGTCAAAACAGAAAGAATGCCAGCCAGTGCTGATGCAGATGCAACCAGCACCCAGTTCACATCACCCATTGCAGCCGAAGTGCCAATTGTCGCAATGGCAGTCTGTGCCACTGTTTTTATTGCTCTTATTCCAGCTGCTTTCATCCAGTCTTTTACATATTCATTCATGATGAATCCCCCTTTTTAAAGTCCAAATTTTGCAAGGAAAAACCCGACAACGGCAGCCGCAATGGTCAAGATGATTTTGTCAACAAGACCATCCCACCGCTTGCCCGGTTTCGATTTCAGCTCTTTGACATCATTCTTGATTTCGCCCACATCATCTTCAACCCTTGCTTCACGATCTGCAAGGACTTTCACTGTGCTGACCAAATCATCAAGGCTGTCTTGTCTTTTTTCCATTTCGTCAATTCGCTTTGTGTTCGATTTTGACCTACTTTCAACTTCAGTCAGTCTTTTTTCATGTTCCAAATCCATTGTTTAACCCCCTTTTTTGTATTCAGGCGGTTTTGCTGTTCAGTTTTTCAGCCACAGCAGACCGCCATTTTTCAGGGACATCTTCAAGTGCAATTTTCCCCATCCTGATCTGTAATGCAAAAAATTCAACCATTATTCAGCACCCCCCATTGCCATTTCAAGCATTGCTGCTTCAAGTGCTGCAAGCCTTTCTTCTGTTGTGACAGGTGCTTCTGTTGCCGGGGTTTCAGGAATTGTGCCAGCAACCCACTTTGTAACTGTCGGCACACCATCAATGTTTTCAGCTGTCACTTCACCAAAGGGGAAATTCTTTGTTTCCATATCATCAGGGACAACAGCCCAGCCTTCAGGAATTGTCAAAAATGTCCCGGTCTGGTTTCTGTGTCCACCATTTTCAAGTGATTTTATTTCAATTATTCGCATAATTTACCCCCTTTTTTTAGTAACCAAAACCAATATAAAAATACGTTGTATCAGAAGCATTCATTTGTTCATTTGCATCGTTAGAACTATACCAATAAAAGTTGCTTGATTGTGGATTCGTGGAAGAATCTGAACTGGTTGAAACAGATTTTTGATTTCCGCTTTGTGCAAGCCAACCAACCCAATCCATATATTTCAACCATATAAGTGTGTTGTATCCGCTACGAATGATAACGCACTTCACATCAAAACTGAATGACAGTTTATTCATATTGCTTGCCCCAAAAGTGCCAGTCCCCTCATAAGTTCCTGAAGCCATCGGTCCAAACTCGTTTTTAGACACGCCTTGCCATGGGTTTATATAACTTTTAGAAATTGGCACACTCCAGCTGTTGTTTGCATAGCTGTGACGAAACAGCAGTGTTCCACCTGAGTTTTGACTTGAAAAGAAAAATTGAGAGACACAGCCGGAACTGTCAATCATATTCAACAATGAACCTTTATAATTTTTAGATAAACCATTTAAAACACTTCCGTCAGTAATGTTCCAAACACCATTCCCAATAGTTCGCCAAAATTCAGGGGTGTCTTCATCAGATGAAGCAAGTGTCACATTCCCTTTACTTAACAACCCATCAAGACCGCCAAGCGGATTTTTGACCACTTCAAACAGCACTTCAGGCTCACCCACTGTCAATCCTGTCAGGGATATTCTATACAAGGGCATTTCATGCAAGGTGCAATCACCTGAAAGAATGTCCCCTGTTGTATATTCCGGGTCTGTTGCAGTGCCATCTGTTGATATTCCCTGAATGACATCAAAAGTGGCATCTTCTGCCCCGGTTGTTCCGTCTTTTGTATATCTGACAACAATCAAGTCATTTCGATTTTTGCCAGTTTCACCATTGTTGATGGTTAATTCTTCATAGGTGTCTTTTTTCAAAGAAATGTGTCTGCCCTGAATGACCACATCACCATCAAGAATTTTGACAGTGTTGCTTGAAATCAAAGAAGCAGCAAACTTATTGCCCAAATTCAGCACATATTCCCCAGTGCCGACAATTCCGGCATTAAAAGCCCCCACATCTTCAGCTGTGATGTGGGGTGTGCCTTTGTATCCTGTTACCAAATGCAATGCCATAATTATTCACCCACCTTATATTCAATATTTGTTTGACCTTTATTGATGGTCACAATCTTTTTTGTGATTTTCTCTTTCACAAATGTTCCTGTGACAATTTCCTTTGCCCCCACAATGTCACCAACATCATACACTGTTGCTTCAGCTTTGAAATCCATTTTTGCTGTGCCGCCTGAAATGTATTCCTTCAGCTTTCCTGTGCCGCTTTTTTGCAGTTCTTCAAGTGATTCTGCGTTTGAATAGTCATAGGTTTCAGCAACTTCATCAAGCCCGGTGAAGGTCTGATTTTCGCTGATGTTGCCTTCTGCATCTGCATACAAATGGATGACTTGTCTTTCTGACAGTTCGCCTTTTCCCAAACAAATCAGATGATTGACCGGGTTTTCAGTTTTTTTAACTTCCATTTCAATCTGGTCATTGTCAAACTGTTCATCTTGCGAATAGTCCACAACAGGGAAGGCGGCAATGACCACCTTCCCATCCCTGAATGTAAAATTCAGCTTTCCTGACACTGTATCAAGCATTTTTTTGATGCCAGTGTATGCTTCAACATATCTATTCATTTTGTAGTTGCTGATTGTCAGCCCTGAATTGTTTGTTGATGCTGTGAAAATGTCAGAAAGACCGATTCTGTCAATCAGTTGACCGATGACAGCATTTGCTTCACCTGATACAGTCAAATAATCTTTTCCGCTGTCTGGTTGCAAAATTTTTGAATCAAGAATTCCATGCCATGTTCTGCCAAAATAGACCAGTTTTTTGTCTTTGGTCACAATCCGCATCCCATCAATTATGCCACCATATTCTGTGCCTTCTATATACAAAAGGCATTTTGATTGACAACAATGTTTGCTGCTTTCAATGGTCACTTCAAAATCGTTTTCATCAGAACCAAAAGCAAGGTCAAAAGTATAGTCTTTCAGAACACCGACATCTTCAAGGGCTGTGTTTGTGTATATCAAATCCATTTCGGTTCACTCCTTTCTTCAAGAAGTGTGACATCAAAAGAAATCCCTTCATTTGTTGAAGACACAATGCTTTCGCCAGATGGGATTTTTTCAAAAATATATGAATCCTTGTTTCGCTTGTTGAAACAGTTTACTTGCTGACCATTATTTTTGGTCAAAACAATGGTCTTGTTTACTGAATCAATTGTCAGATATTCCCCGGTTGCAATGTTTGTTTCCACAGAATATTCATGATTGTTAATAAACACAGTAGGACTTGAAACTGCCCCATAAATGACCATGCGGAAATTTGAAGAAACAAATCCAGTGTTATTTAAAACCCCTGTTGACAGTCCATTTTTGAAGTCATAGGGGAAATCATGCGAAAAATCAAGAAATGAATTTTCACCGCTTGCCCCTGAATCAGTGCGGAATGCCGTTGTTGTTTCTTTTATCCACTCCGGCAAGTCTGTCTGTATTGTCAAATCAAGATAAATCAAGCTTTGGTGTATCAAGTAGTTGCTTTTTGTGCTGTCAGTGACAAAACATTTCAAATAATAGTCGCCAATGACAATGCGACCATACCGATGAGCCAGAACATCTTTTTCAAACACTTCAAAAAGTCTGTTCCTCATTTCGATCCCTTCTGCTGCTGTTTCGCACTTCATAACAATGGGGATTGTTTTTGAAACAATCCCCCTGTAAAACCCTGAAATTTTGTCATTTGTGCTTGTGATAGACCATGAAAAGTTCCGCAGATTGTTTGAATTTGCAAAAAGCGAATTGACACCGAATTCAAGTGTTTCGCCTAAATGGTTTATATATTTGAATTTTTCCAGCATTTAATTCACCGCCTTCACAAGTCTTGCAAACTCTCTGTTGTTGACTTCAAAACCCATGCCTTCAAGCGCTTCACGCAAATGACCGCCCATGTTTTCATCCATCAAAAGAATTGCATTTAATATCTTTGTCAGTACATCAATCAAGCCAGTGTTTTGTGTTGCAACCGCACCCTGAATCATTTTCATCAAGGTGTTAGAGCCAGCAACAACTTCAGAACCAGCTTCACCACCGCCCAAAAGGTTGCCAGATGATGCGCTATATCCAAAGATTGTGGGCTTATCCAGAAGCATTGCGCTGTCCATAGCTTTTGCATACCAATCTATGCCCAGTTTTGGAATTTTACCTTCCAGCAAGTCACCAATTTTCCAACCTGATGGCTTAACAGAAAAGTGTGGCAGCTTAATCTTTGGGAAGCTGATCTTCATTCCACTGAAAAAGCCCTTGATTTTGTCAATAATGCCTTTGATTGTATCTCTTGCGGTTTCAATCGGTTTGGTGATTGCCGTCTTGATGCCGTTCCACACACTTGTTGCAACCGACTTGATACCATTAAAAACAGCAGACACTTTATCTTTGACCCCATCAACAACACTTGAAATAGTGGTTTTAATGCCATTCCAAACACCTGAAATGGCTGTCTTGATTCCGTTCAACACACTTGAAATTGTGTTTTTGATTCCGTTCCATACATTTGAAATGACAGTTTTTATGCCGTTGACTACTGTGCCAATAACTGTTTTAATGGCATTCCAAACATTGGACACAACAGTTTTGATTCCATTCAGAACATTTGAAACTGTGTTTTTGATGCTATTCCAAACAGTTTTGATGATGTTTGCTATGCCATTTACAACAGAGGAAACAATGCCCTTGATTCCATCCCAAGCGGTTTTAAAAACAGATGTCACACCATTCCAAATGTTCATGAAAAATGTGTCTATGTTGCCAAACACATTCATGATACCATCCCAAACACCGACAAGCGCCAAAGGAACAGCTTGAATCAATGACATGAATATCTGTGGCAATGCAGCCACAATTCCAAGTACAACTTGAATCAAGCCAAAAATGATTGTCGGCAAATTCATCAACAGTGCTTCTGTTAAAAGCGCAATGATTGTTGGTAGTGCTTCAACCAAAGACTGTATGATTTGTGGTGTTGCAGACACAATGCCCATAATCAACTGAATCAAGCCTTGAATCAGAACTGGCAGATTATTGACCAATGCTTCAACAATGGAAATTATAAGTGTCGGCAGATTGTCAATGATGGGCTGAATAATTTGTGGAAGCATTTCAACAAGCATCATTATCATGCTGACAACTGCATCAATCAACTGTGGAATCAGTGTTGGCAATGCTGCAAAAAGTGTCTGAAGAATGCCC
>JAEIGA010009329.1_pt1 | contig 14849 bp, 13 predicted proteins | sample 9270691 | NCBI WGS metagenome assembly JAEIGA01 (sample SAMN17057246, study PRJNA624740) | gut metagenome | biome: biome; isolation source: fecal sample | host: Bos grunniens | place: China: Xizang | collected 2019
TGGTAGAGACGTATCAATGTTTCCTGCACATAAACACACATTGCTGCGTCTCATGAGATTAGGTGTTTTGAGACGCAGCAATTACATATTGTCTATTTTTATGGTGTAATTGTTACGTCTCTACTCCATTCCTAACTCTAACTAAAAAAGCTATTTCTCCAAGGCGGCAGGGATTGACGCTATAAATAAAGATTATTCTTTAAATCTAAAGTCTGTTGACTGTTGTCCGTTGACTTCCCATCATTCGAACGTGGTACGACTGTGGTACGAAGATGGTACGACTGATGTCTGTGTGGAGTGTTGGATTTTAGCTTGAATTATCCTTCAAACTGGTCTGGCGACACTGTCCATGTGTATTTGGTATTTGTATCGGAGAATGATTCTTTGGTATAGGATTCTGTTTACATTGGAGAGGTGGTAATTGAATGACTTTTTATATTTATCCTAACCTCTGCCCTATTCATGCTGAATTGAGAAGAAAGGGCAAATTGTCATTTTCTCCACGTATCTCGAGTATTTACACGGATTTTTTGTTCACTAATAAAAACGTATCAACACGAATGGGGTTACAATTTTAATTTAATTATCTTTCTTATCAGCAATGTATTTCAATAAATAATCTGTTCTTTCTTTACTGATTTTTCTTGCTTTTTTGAAATATTTTTCTGCTTTACGTTTTTCATCAGAATGTTCGGATATCAATCCTAAATAGACATAAGCTTCACATTCGGAATTATATTCTGGATCACGATAATATTCCAGCATATTCAAGTATTCAAGAAATACTACTGATGAACTTTCATAATCATTTAAAAAGAAAATATTTTCACCTGTATGGAATACATTCTCAATAAGGATCTGCACTTCCACCTCATATTGTTCGCATAATTTGTCTATATCCGAGCATACGCTCATTGCATATCTGAAATTACCTTTTTCGTGATAAGCTCTTTCAAGATAGAGATATGCATAGATATAAGTAGAATCCAATTCGCTTATGATTATTTTCGTAAACTCCTCTACTTCATCTAAAAGATTATTGGCATAGAAAAGTTCTATAGCACTCATAAAATATTCTATGGCTTTGTCTTTCTGTTCGAGTTGCTGATAGATATAACCTAAATAGACATAAGGACGAGCGTATGAAGGTCTGAGTTCTATAGTGGTTTCATATTGCGAGATTGCAGTTTCCAAATCTCCTTTCAACCAATAGACATTGCCCAATGTATTTGTTATATAATATGGTTCTATGCCATCAGCATTCTTCCCTGACTTCAGATAGCTGATAGCATCATCATATCTTTCCAATCCGGCCAATGCTTCAGCTTTGAGTAACGCGTATGGAAAACCATCTATTTTATAATAGTCTATGGAATCGCAATATTGCAACACTTTTTCCCATTCTTCATTTTGGTATGCGGCATCTATTTTATTAAAATACTCTTCTGTGATTGTTGTTTGTCCGAAACTGCATAACCCACATAAGAAAAAGGTCAGAATTAAAAATGTATGTTTCATAGGATTCATAATGTTATTTAATTGAATTATTGATTGTCAATCTTCTAATCCCATTTCATATCCTGCCATTCTTATAAGAATTAGTATAACTTCTATTCTGTGACTGGACGGATGCTTTTGCCCTGACTACGATAAGTTGTATATAAATCATAAATATCTTTATGAAAATATAGCTCATATTCATAATTTACATCATTTTCGTTAGTTGTAGAACTCAAATAACTTGCTGTATGTCCAGCACAGACTTGTGATGTTCCTGCTGCTGGTAGAAATATGCTATTGCTATTAGGTCCTATAACTTTGTAACCATTAATGCCATTTCTAACTTCCCATATCCATTTGCATTTAATTTTCAGTTCTTCTAATTCTTTTTTCGTTGGCATTCTCCAACTGCCACCCCAATTAGATCTTGCGGCATCGTATTGCGTACCTGATATATCAATTCCCAAATTATCATAATACTTTACCTTCTTGGTTCCATAACCAAAGTCATATAATCCAGATTCATCTTTTTCATGACAAAAAACATAAGTATTTTCTGAGTATTCTTTCTTTGGTTTAGTCTCTCCCCATGCAAAATAATCTCCGTAATCTTCTGGCTTGTCAGCCCCAATATTACAAGTAGCCCATTTCAAACCTGACGGCAATCCTAGGTCAACATATTCGTGTCCGTTGATTTCGTTCTTTTTACCAGAAGAGTCCAAGACTATTGTTTCTTCATTAGCTGTTGAATTTGACGAATATGAGAAAGTGGAGTTCTGAGAATAATTATGATTATTAGAAATCATTGTATCTCCAAGAATTTCTAGAAATTCTGCGATGCTTTGAGGACGTTTCTTTCTGTTGAGTTGCATTGATGATTCAATCGCTTGTTTCGTTTTTTCGCTTATTGAATCTGGCATTTCTTCCAATTCTTCTCCGCTTGCCAACAAAGTCGCACTTAATGGAGTTACACCTGTCAGCATATTATACAATGTAGCACCCAATGCATATATATCAGTTGCTGGATAAAACTGTACCAATTCATTGCCCATCTGTTCCAATGGCGCATAGCCAGGGGTCTTGCCTAACAATGTTGAAGTGTTTTCTCCTGACTCCTCATCATATTGTTTTGATGTACCGAAATCTATCAAGATTGCTTTGTCATTTTCGTCTATCATGATATTGCCAGGCTTTATATCAAGATGAAGGCGATTCTGAGAATGGACGTAAGAGAGTGCTTCAGCGACTTCTTCTATATATTTTAACGCTCTATTTTCACTCAGCGCACCTTGTGTCGTGACAATATCTCGCAAAGACTTACCTTCTATATAATCCATCACATAATAGGCCGTACCGTTCTCTTCAAAAATATCCTTGACAGTTACAATGCCTCTATGTTTCATCTTATACAAGACCTTTGCTTCTTCTATAAACTTACGTTTGAGTTTCTCCACCAATGCTTTCTTGCCTTGTGTTCCTACTGTTACATGTGAGGTATTTTCGTCTCTGTTGCAGAAGTCTTTGACGAAGAATTCCTTTATTGCGACTTTCTCATCAAACATGGTATGAAGAGCCTCGTACGTACAGCCGAAGCCGCCGCTGTTGATGAATCGTTCTATCTTATATTTACCGTTTTGTAATAACGCTCCTTCTTTTAAATACATGATAATGTGGTTTTAGTCCTTCATTCTCCTGTTTCCGCTTCTATAGACCTTACAGTATCAATATTTCTACCGTTTGTCATTATGTTTTTTACTTCCTCTATGTTTGCTGGGGATTCGGTCTCTACATTTTCATTTTCACCACCTAACCAAGTTATAATAGCGAATATCAATGCTGCTAATATACATAGACCTATCAGCATCCATTTCCATGACAATAAATGCTTTTTTTCTGAATGTTTATCTTTTTGATTTTGCTGCTTTATCAATTGAACTTCATCATTTTTTTCAACAGGATTGTCATTAAGCTCAGACTTTTCTTCTTCTAATTCAACTCCTGCTACAATGAGTTCGTCATCATGGGTATCATCTTCATCGTCTGACACCACTTTGTCTATTGGTATAAGATAGCAAGTGTAGTTGTCTTTGGTCTTATCATAACATACCTGACGAATTGCTTCTAGTTTTTCTTCATCTGTTGTTGAATCGTCAGAAAGTATCTCACATAAACGCTCGTTTGTTAGCTGTTCCAACACTCCATCGCTACATAAGAAGAAATAATCGCCAGACTGAATGTCGCTGAAAGAGAACACATCGGCTTTATAGCGACGTTCCAGATTTGGCTGCATAGCTCGAGTGATGATATTTTTTTGAGGGAAGCTGATGGCTTCTTCTTCTGTAAGTTCACCTGCTTTCAAAAGGTCATTTACAAGTGAATGATCAGAAGACTGATAAATAATACCTAAACGTCCGTTAGCCAAATCAGTATTTGCAGGACGAACATGATAGATTCTACTGTCGCCGATATGCGCCACGAGATAGCCTTTTTTATGCAAATAAAGACAAGTCATTGTCGTACCCATCTTCTTTACAGCGCCATTGTCTTGTTTGTCTAACTCATCGTATGCATAAGCTAATGCATCCTTGAAATAATCAACCTTGATGATGCCATCATTTGGAACATTAGTTTCAAAATAATTTCCCAATGCATGACAAACTGTATCACTCGCCAGTTCTCCATTATCATGACCGCCCATACCATCACAAAGCACGAAGAAACGGTTATCTTTAGTCAAATCCTTTCCAGAAGGATATACATTATCTTCTTGATTATCTTTACGACCGATTTCGCTGAATGTCAGCGGTTGTCTTATTGTTATTTCCATAATTTTATACTATTTGTGTAGCTTCATCGTCTGTCTCTTCCAAATAGACTTCAGTTCTTCCCAACCTTAGTTTATCACCAAAATTAAGTTTGAGGATGTCACCTCTTTGTATTGGTTTGTCGTTGAGAATGATAATATTCTTTGAATTAATTTCAACTAAATGATGTTCTATACCGTATGCTGTCTTCACAACATCAATTTGCAGGTGACGACGACTCATATATTGATCATTAGTGATTTGGATATCAGCTTTACCGCTTTGAGCCAGACGACCAATTACGTTGGTTCCCATTTTCAAAGGGCAACGCTGACCTGTTGTTGACACGCGTATCTGTCCCATGTCATTCTTTTGCTGCATCATAGAACCTGGCATCTGAGTCGCATCATCACTGCTACCCTGTCCGCCTTTACCCATCTCACCGCTCATATAAACATTAGCCTTAGCCTTAAACTGACAATTCGGACAAATCACAATTTTATCTTGATAACCCGGCACTTCAGGGAATGAGAGACGAGTCCTACAATTTGGACATACCAAAAATATCTTTTTCATATCATATAATTTTATTATGCCATTGAGCTAACATCTGCATCGTTCATATAATCTGGCATGCCATCATTAGAAGCATAGTAAACTTCATTCTGTTCCATAGACATCTGCATCAAATCATTAGTTTCGATATTACAGTCCTCTATGTCGAAAATCTCATTATTAGGGTCTATTTGATTGTCATAGTTTTCATCAACTATAAGCGCATCCATAGTACCGTCATTATCCACATCAACGAGCAAAGCCTGTTCGCCTTCAACTTCTATGGCAGCAATTGTCATTTGATTGCCATATTCATCTTCCACAGCTTCTACGCCCAACACCTTAACGCTATCAGATTCTGTATCATTGTCAACCATCTCGGTATTTGAAGCCATCGAATTTTGTTCTACATAAGGAGTTTCTTCCACCACATTATTGCTTGTATCTCCCGCAATTGTTGCATAATCAATTTTAGACTGATATTCTGCACGTTCTTCTGCAGACATATTATTCCACTCCTCTGCGTAATAAGTATTATAAACATGACCTCTCCATTCAAATGCGCCACCAGGACCTACTTGAGCACGAGCATCTGCAAAAGCCTCTGAAAATGATGCGTTATCATCTACTTGAGCTATACGTACGCCCTCGTCTGTTGCGAGTAAAACATCCTCTGGCTCAGGAGTTGCATAAATAGATTCATCCACCACTGAAGTTTGAGAGTATGTTGTTGCAGCTGGTTCCACTGTGGCTTCAGCTGTATTTTCTGGAGTTTCAACCACTTCTGCCATATTAGATTCAACTGAATTTGATGCAAATGCACTACCAGCGACACCACTTGCAAGACCAGCAGCGAAACCACCAGCGGCATAAGCTACTTTTTCATTTGTTGCAAATGACTTTTTCGATGTTTGTTCATTGTTTTCCATAACTGTATTTTCTTTTTGATTATTTACATTTGTGTTCATTACTATGGTTTCTTCTGATTGGTTCTGATTTTTTGTTTCTTTTGTATTCATGATTATATATGTTTTAATTTTTATTATTCATTGTCTAATATTACTGGTTCACTAGCTTCAAATATTTTTTTCAATTCTGGACTAATTCCTTCTAAAATTGGTTTTTTTTGTTTATATATTGCTGGTAATACATAATTAACACCTCCTTTATTAGCGGTTGAGCTATAAACAAAGCCCTTATATGAACAGCTTAAATCCGTGATATCACTCATAAAAAACAAATGAAACAACAATTGAGGGAAATAATACTCCTCATGATAATATCCACTTGTTTTTGATACTTTAACAGAACATAAAAATCTGACTGGGTAAGTAATAATTAAATCAATCAAATTGTATTTATCAAAATTATCATTCTGTGGAATTCTTATATCAAAAAACAAAGTTCTTTCATTCAACGGTTTAAAAACACTATACCATCTATGTTTACCTTCTTGAACCTTTCCACATTCTTTATTTGCAGTTTCTTTTGAATCTGCTAAATACAAACATGGCATACCGGCCATACTATATCTTGAATAAGATGCATATTTGCGATTTTCATAGTGAATATGCCAGCAATCGTTTGGTTTTATCTCCTTATCTACCATTCTATACAAACATCTTTCTCCTTTAACAAATTCAAATGAAAAACAATTTACAAATTCATCGTTCCAATACCGAGCAATCTTATTCTTACTTTTAAGCAAAGCATAAAGTCTTTTGCAAGCAGCCCATATATCTCCTTTGTAATAATTTTCAAGTATTGTCATACATTCCTTAAAAATAGTATCACAAAAGTTTATAAAACGCTTTTTAGTAATTTTACCTTTAAAGAATCCATACTTGATAATATTGTTAACAAGATCTTGTTCATCCAATGAATTAATTAATTCTTTAAATAAAGAATATCTTTTATTAACATAACTATAGCAAGAAACCTCTTCTCTATCTGCTACTTCTGCATAGCTTTCTTGTATTTCTCCATATATTCTTGTAAGAAACTCTGTTACATTCATAGCATTTATTTTTATTCACCTATTTTTTAATATTGTATAAATACTTTGACTATCAATGATCCCCCATAGCCTAGCAATCATTAATCTGTAACCGGACGTATTGTTAACCCCCTGTTACGATAGCCTTCCCATTCACCATAATAACTATAACCAACTTTAGAATATCGTTCAGATTTATAATAATATCCAAAGAACGAGTATGCTCTGTAAGCTTCATTTTCTGGCGTAGAACTCCAATAATATCCAAATTCTCCAACTTTGTACAACACCAAGCCTGCCCTATAACCTGCAAAAGGTAGAAAAATACTGTTTCCATTACGTCCCTTAATCTCATATCCCCAAATACCTTTTCTAGTAGTCCAATCCCACGTACAATTATTCTTCAGTTCTTCCAATTCACCTTGGGTTGGCATTCTCCAACTTCCTTTCCAATTAGCTCGAGCTGCATCATATTGAGCATCACCAGAAATGTCACCCATGTTCTTTCCATAGGTAGCACAATTACTTGAAATATAATCTTTATTTGTATTTATCTCACCCCAAGCATAATAATTGCCATAATTTTCTGGTTTGTCTGCACCAATATTACAAGTTGCCCATTTTACACCTGTCGGCAAACCTAAATCGACCCATTCATGTCCGTTTATAGTCCCATGTGTACGACGATATTCTGCCTCTCGCGCTTGCTTTTCTTTATATTTTTTCTCTGCATCATCTACCGTTCTTATCTTATTATAAGTAGAAATATTAAATAATCCACTATATTCAGTGTATAAATATTTATCTCTATATGTCTCTGCTTCTTCATACTTTGAGATAGCATCATCAAACTTATTATTATTCAATAATGTATCTCCTTCACATATTAACGATAAATATAAATCCTTATCCTTGTATGCTTGTTCTTCTTTTTCCTTATTTATACGTGCTAATTCTTCTTTCTCTTCCTTATTCTTTTTTATAGCTTCGTAAGCATAATATCCACCAATGCCCAATCCTATTATGGCAAAAATCAACAACAGAATCCATTTCTTGAATTTTGGTTTTGAATTATAAGTTTGTTTTCGTTCATTAATCTTTGTTTTCTCATCAATTGAATTATTGGAAGATTTTGAATAGTTCTTTATTGGATGAAGTATATTCAAAAAATCTTTAATAATCATAGGTCTTTCATCCTTCTTTGGTTGCATCGCTTTTAGCAAAGCATTTTTAACATTTTGAGAAAGATTTGAAGGTAATCCCTTCAACCCATCATTCAATATCTCCATTGCTTGTGGTGGGATTTTTCCTGTAAGCAGTCTATATAATGTTGCTCCAAGTGAATAGATGTCTGCTTGCGGAGAAAACTCGCTTACACCACCTGGTCGGTATTGTTCCAATGGCGCATAACCATAACTGATACCAACTGGCGTTGTACTTGTCTGTTCGCCTTGTTCATCGTATTGCTTTGAAACACCGAAATCAATGAGGATAGCTTTATTGTCATTTCGCACCATTATATTGGCAGGCTTAACATCCAAGTGATTAATGCTTCTCTGGTGAATATAATCCAATGCGCTTGCTACTTGTTTGATATAATCCACAGCCTCTTTCTCTGGTAAAGCGCCACGTTTGTTTACAATATCATCAAGAGAACTTCCCTCTATAAAATCCATCACATAATAAGCTGTATTGTTTTCCTTGAAAATATCAAGAATACGAATGATATTAGGATGGTCGAGTTGGGATATAGTACGAGCTTCCTTAATGAATTTATTTAGGAATCTCTCAACTAAATCCCTGTTGCCAATTGTACCAAGTTCAACTTCTCCTGAACGTTGGCGGCTACATGAATCTTTAAAGAAAAATTCCTTGATACAGACTTTTCTGTCCAATAATTCTTGTGTTGCAAGATATGTGATTCCAAAACCGCCTTGTCCCAAGACGCGTTCTATTTTATATTTTCCTCCTTGAAGGAGAGTGTTTTGTTGTAGATGTTGCATAATTCTATATTCATTGCTTAATAATAACAATAATAAAATCCATTATTTTTTTACTAACCTTATATTACGACCAACAATCTCAGGCCAAGGTTTAAAACTGGAAATTCCTTTTTCATATTCTTCCAAATAATTACAATAATCTTTATCTTTCGTCTTCAAGTTCTCTAAACCGATAAATTCTATTGACTCATTCGCCTCATTTATAAACGCAACATGTTCATAACCATTAGTGTTTTTATTTTGAGTTTTTCCTTCAACTAAAAAACAACAATCTCCATTACGATGATAAAGTCTTGAATTCATACGTTCGTAAGCGTATTCAACACGCCCTGTTATGGGTATAAAAATAGAATTCCCATTTTTACCTGTGACTTTATATCCTTCTACGCCATTTAATATGATTTGCGTCCAGTCGCATTTTGTTAATAATTCTATAAAATGAGCTTCTGTTGGGATAATATATCCCTGAGCTTTTAGATTAGCAAGATTTTCTTCCTTTTCTATTTGTTTTAAATTAAGTTGTTTAGCTGTAGTCCCATTTATATTTATTGTTTGAAATGGAGAAGGTCCATAAGTAGTTGCTAGTCTGGAATTTGTCAGATAATATATTCCAGCATCCCAAACATTTGATGCTCCAACATTATTTGCTGCCCATTTTACACTTAAGCCTAAATCAACCAGTCCCTGCTTTTGAAAAGCATTCTGTTGTTTGTAGGCACCCGCTGATTGTTGCGTCACTTTGTTAGTATCATTAGTATTATTGCTTTTATTACCATCGTTACCTTTCACACTAAAATATATGATAATCAAGAACCACGCAAGAATAAAAAATAATATGCAACCATACTTTTTCTTACCTTCTTTTTTTTCAGATTCCATTGATGTCATATAACTTGGTCTTTCATACGCATTTTGAGATTGACTAGCTTTTTCCTTCATTTTATCAAACATCCGTGTTTCTTCATTACCTACATTACTCTGTTGCGCTTGCGTTTCTTGCTGTGAAAATTGTAAAAATGACATTTGTTGAGATACACCATCTAATTCCCTCAAAAACTCATCAATGTTATTATATCTATCAATTTTACGAACTTGCATAGATTTCTTTATTACTTTTACAACAGATTGAGAGAGATTCGATGGCAATTGTGGCAATCCTTCATCCAATATATCCATTGCCTGTGGCGGTGTATTTCCTGTAACCAATTTATACAATGTCGCACCTAATGAATATATGTCTGTCTGTGGTGAAAATGTGCTTACACCTCCTTGTTTATATTGCTCCATCGGTGCATATCCGTGACTTATTCCAACTGGCGTTGTACTAGTCTGACCGCCTTGCATATCATATTGCTTTGACACTCCAAAGTCTATCAATATAGCTTTATTATCAGACCTACGAATCATTATATTTGCAGGTTTAATATCCAAGTGGTTGATATGCTGTTGGTGAATATAGCCCAATGCATTTCCTATTTGTTTTATATACTCCACAGCATCGCTCTCATTCAAAGCACCATACTTATTAACTCTATCAGCTAAAGAATATCCGTTGACATATTCCATAACATAATATGCTGTATTGTTTTCTTCAAAGACATCAAGAATACGGACTATGTTAGGATGATTTAAACTAGATATAATTTTCGCTTCTTTAAGGAATTTATTTTTAAACTTGTAAACTATATCTATATTTCCTTCCGTAACGGATGTCACATCACCTATAGCGGTTCTTATACAATAATCTTTGAAGAAAAATTCCTTGATACACACTCGTTTGCTATATAACACCTGAGAAGCAAGGTAAGTGATACCAAATCCACCTTGACCTATGACGCGTTCTATCTCATATTTTCCTCCTTGAAGGAGAGTTCCTGGTTTTAGTTGCATAGTTAAATTACCTTAAAGTTTATTAAGGCAAATTAACGAAGTTTTAACAAAACAAACAAACGTCTGAATTGGATATTTTACAAAGTATAAGGGTTATTTGACGAAATGGTTTTGAAGGTATAAATATAGTGTGTTAAAACTTATATTTTTTATATGTCATATTATTATCATTCTAAATATAAATATTATATTTGCATCACATTTATGTGCCAAATTTGCAATTTGCGAATCGCGAATTAAGTAATACATACATTTGATTATTAAACTAATAACACCCAAAAAAATGCTCAAAAAACAAGATATTTTAATACTGCTAAAGATAACTACTTACAAGGGTAATTCTTTTATAATGAAAGATGTTGCAACGACACTCAAAATCAGTCAGTCGGAGGTATCGGCAAGCCTTGAACGATGCAAAAAATGTGGACTGATTGATTCATCTAAGCAAAAGGTTCAGAAATTAGCTTTGGAAGAATTGTTAGTACATGGAATAAAGTATGTGTTTCCTGTTGCTCCAGGAAGGAAGGTACGTGGAATACCTACTGCACACAATGTATCACCTATTAAAGAACAAATCGTATCTAACAATGATGATATGATGGTTTGGCCCTATCCGAAAGGAACCCACAAAGGTGCTTCCATAACGCCATTATACCGTACCGTACCTGAAGTTATAACGAATGATGAGGAATTATACCAATTGTTGGCCATTGTTGATTGTCTGCGTCTGGGTAGACGTCGTGAAGTAGAGTTGGCAAAAGAAGAACTAAAAAAAAGATTAGCATATGAATGAATTGAGTTTGAGAATGATTGAAATCGTAGCATCTGGATTAGATGATATTAATGAAAACGTGGCTTTTGTTGGAGGTGCAGTTGCAGGTTTATATGCTGACGACCCTGCCTCGGAGGATGCTCGTCCAACAATGGATGTAGATTGCGTGTTACAACTGAGCGCAATCAATGACCAATACGCTTTAGAAGAAGCACTACGAATCCGTCATTTCCAACACGATACTGAGTCTGGAATTATATGCCGATGGATTTATAAAGGTATAACTGTAGATATTATGCCAACAGATGAACGAATACTTGGATTTTCAAACCGATGGTATAGCAAAGGAATGGAGAATAAAATAAAGTTTACACTACCAAACAAAAATACCATTCATATATTTCCTGTCACATACTACTTAGCAACCAAATTGGAAGCCATCGCCTCAAGAGGCGGGAATGACTTACGTCAGAGCCATGATTTTGAAGATTTCATCTATGTACTTAACGGATGTACTAATATAGAAAAAGATCTGTGTACAATCTCAGATGAAGAATTACGTTTTTATCTAACAGATAAGTTTCAAACTTTACGAAAAAATGCCAATATAGAAGAGTGTATAGAATGTGTGTTACCATACGGCGAAGAGGAACGATGCGAATATATTTTATCGTTGTTGGAGATATTCTCTAAATAAAATCATCACCACTGCATCAGCACCCAAGTGTCATCAAAATTTTCCCACATAACAGGATGCTGTTTGTCATCGCTCTTTTCCACTACGCCTTGATGCACAAAATCAAATAGTTCTTTGGCTGTAATCTTGCGGTCGAAATTATAGTCGGCACCACCACGAAGACCTCTGAGAAGATATTTTGTAAAGACGCCATTGACCATAAACGGACTTTCTATGGAAGTTTCTCCACCTCTTGAAGAAAGGAAAAGCAATACATTGGAGTCGTCTTCTTTTAATGAAGAATCACTTTGTCCATTATTAGTTCGCAAGCCTCCTGAGAAACAAGCATCTGCAAAAATAATTTTACATTTAGCACGAGATTGCTTTAGTATATTACGTATTTCTTGATATGCAATTCCACTTGATTGCTGGTTCGTCATATCATAAGGACAAATGCCACCTTGATAACCATGACCGCTGAAAGAAAATACAATCATATCATCTTCATCGGCACGAGCGAACTGGTCGCGTAATGCCTGCTTTATTCGGTCTTTTGTAGCATAACGTCCAGTTATTAAAATCACATGTTGGGTTTTTGTCTTATAGAGTTCGGCTATATCCTTGGCATCCTGCTCAGGCAGATTTAAGTCACTGATATTTTCATAGTCTGATACTCCAACTGCCACAACATATATGTCTCTATCTGATTGAGCACAAACTGAAAAAAATAAGCCAAATAAGATAACGATAAGCGCTATAAGACGTTTCATACCCATTTACATTTACAGTAATTACATGTAGATTTATTCTCTAAATTTTCGTATGGAATAAAACCCAAGAAATTTCCACATTTTGGACATACATAATCTATCATGAATTGCTTGTTCAACGCTTCCAACTTTTCAGGATTATCTTTATTGCCATTGTATGATTTGTATAATGAAACTACTAACATTCCAATACCTAAAACTGCAATTATTGGAGCTAAAGCACCTAATCCAGGAATACAAGCTGCACCTAATGATACAATAGCCATCAATGTCATTGGTAACATACGGTAAAAATTAGTCATACCAGTCTCTTTCTGTATAGCCAGCTTATCCGCCGTATATTTTTCATAAACCGACTTTAGTTTACGGAATTCTTTTTCATATCGTTGTTGGTTAGGATCCACAGAAGGTTGTTGAGGTTTTGGCGTTTGCGAAATATGTTGTTGAATAGGTTTTGGTGTATGAGACTGCATAGGCAACAATTCGCTCACGGCAATGGTAAAATTTGCACCCAAACGAACGATTGTTTCTGGAGTCACGACTGTACGAATAATACTTGTACCATTGACAAATGTACCATTAGCACTTAGATTTTCCAATATGTATGTACCATCAGCATTGGATGTAAGTTTACAATGTTCACGACTAACTGTAGTATCAGTGATTACAGCACGTTGAGTGCCTTTACGACCAACTATTATTTCCATCTTTTATATTATTTTGCAGTATATATTTCTTTCAAACTCTTTAACGCATCTTTCGATATGGACAGAGTAAATACATTTGAAGTATCAAAATTAGTTAGCAACAACTTATGTTTTTGGATATTTATTTGAAACACGCAAGTACTGTTGATGATATATTTTTTACCTATGCGAATAAAAGGTTGTTTTTTCCCTTGTAACTTTTCATCAAGCAACGTTTCCAATCTTGTCAAGCTATATAAAATTGTGGCTTTCTGCGCATTAGCAAAGAATATATGAGTATAATTACCATCTGCCTCAAAGTAAACTACATGACGTAAGCTTACTCTAATTAGTTCATCGCGTGTATTGAAAAGCAAAGTATCCATATCCAAATGTGTTTTCTTAACAAACTGTAGCAAAGGTAACGATTTTACTTCAATTCCAACATGTAAAAAAATATATTTCTGTCCTCCCCACCCCTTTTGAACCTTTTCTCTCCTTGTCGGTTTATAGGTCAATAAATCTGGATCTATGAAACCTTTTTACTTTTTCATATTGTTTATCAGTCTACAGACAACGGTCAACGGACTGGCTATCAGCGGTCAGCAGTCGGCAGTCAGTCGGCAGTCAGTTTGATGGGAACAATATCATTGATTTCCGGACGGCGGTCAATATGATATTAGAGCATAATGCGACGATAAAGGCTGCTGAGAAAATACGCTGCTGGCGAAAAGGCAGTCGCAGCTGATAAATGCGAGCTGGCTGCCTACCATCACAATGACGGCGGATTATACTATGATAGTGTCTTTGGGAAATTTAATGTAGGGAAATTATTCACAAAATTTCTTGAAAAAAAAACACAAAATTTTTATTCCTTTCACATTGTTTTTTCAATAATTTTATTTTATATTTGCGATACACATTAGGACACATTCGATGTGACCCCTACGACATTAAACTTAAAACAAATATATCATGGAAATTTGGCATTATTGGGTCATTGCAGCCCTCGTATTCATCATCATCGAAATCTGCACCAGCGGTTTCGCAATCGCTTGTCTGTCTGTAGGATGTCTATTCTCAGCCATAGGTTCAGCTTTTGAATTATCCACAGCATGGCAAGTCGGATTGTTTGCAATAGGAACGTTCCTCGCATTCATCTTCGTTCGTCCTTTAGTGTTAAAACTTATGGACAAA
>JAEIGA010009330.1_pt1 | contig 14849 bp, 11 predicted proteins | sample 9270691 | NCBI WGS metagenome assembly JAEIGA01 (sample SAMN17057246, study PRJNA624740) | gut metagenome | biome: biome; isolation source: fecal sample | host: Bos grunniens | place: China: Xizang | collected 2019
GAATGGAGAAGATGGTCAAAACAGCCAATCCCAACATCAGGAATTGCATGGTGAGGAACCACCAACGTCTTGTTTTGATAAGATCCACGAATGGAGCCCACAAGAACTTTAATACCCAAGGAAAGTAAAGCAATGTGGTGAAGAAAGACATCTCGCCATTAGCTACGCCAAGACGGTTAAACATAACCATGGAGATGTTGTTGACTAAGAAATAAGGGATACCTTCCAAGAAATACAATGTAGGTACCCAAAGCCAAGGATTAATACTTTTCAGTGATTTCATGACCTAAAAGGTTGTAAATTTTATTGTTGTTAATAATGATTAATTGTCCATTTTGAAGCATTTTGTATGCAGAATTTTCATATTGAGAAGGATTTTGGATATCCTCTACTCCTGCCTCTACTTTGTTTGCATAATGTAGGTAAATGCCCTCGAAAGGAATGTTGTATTCTTGCTTTGCAGCATCTTTGTTGAGAGAGAAAGAAATATTTTTAAGTTTGATAGGGTAAATAACTACATCATTCTTGACATTAAACAAACTATCCAAATCGACATTGATACTCATTGGCTGATTAGGTGTAAGCTCAATGCATGCGTAATTAGCATTTATACCATTGTTTGTTGCAAAGCCAAAATCAACGCGTGTGATTAATTCGTTTTGAGGTGTGAACTTCAATTCAAGATGTTTAGGAGTAGAGTAGAGAATTGTATCTGCTGTTAATGAGAGTTGAACAACTCGTCCGCCATTGTAGTTCATGTATAAGTATGCTCTACCATCTGCGTTTGTTTTGAAGTCTGCTTTCCATGAAGAGCTAGACGCTTTCAACGTCCATCTTTCATCTATATCTACCATGTTCTCCCAAAGCAAAACGTCTGTGTCAACCAGTTCTACTTGAACGTTGAGTGTCATTGTGGTCTCGCCTAATTTTCCGTGTACAGTAGTAATACCATTCTTGAGTGCATGCAATACGCCATCTTCATCAATATTACAGATGGTATTATCTTCAATGGTCCATTCTACAGCAGATGGAAGAATCTTGAATTGCTTATTATCTACTACACCACTGATCTCAATTTCGTATGGTGTTATGTTGGAAATCAGTACGTTGCTTAATCGTAACGATGGATTAGCTTTATCTACAATCACGATTTCTATAGGTAGAGATGCTTGGTTATATGTAGCTGTTAATACACCACTGCCGAGACAAACAAAGTATCCGTCTTCGGTGATATATCCTGTTTCTGGCGTACATGATAGTTTGACACCAGGAAGATTCTTGTCAATCAACATGCCGTATTGGTTGTATCCCAAAAACTCCGGTTTTATAGCCGCATATTTAGGTAAGCGTATAAAGGTGGATTTTGTACGCATATCCACCACGGTACTATCGTCCGGAGCTGTTGAGAAAAGGAAAATGCTGTTTCCTACTGCACGAGGTACACCTTCTGTGGTTGGATTGATAATTTGACCGTCCAAGTTGAACTGTGCACTACCACCGCCATCAGCACCAGTCGCTTCCCATGCACCAAAGTGGCGAAGAATAGATGCCATCTCATGGGTGTACATACCAGGTTTTTCCATAACCATCATCCAAAGGGTGTTGTGATCTTTGCTCACACCAAAACCAGTACGAGGGTAGTTCTTGTTGTTGTACTCCTCATTCCAGTTTCGGTTGGTTAGTCTGCCCTCACGTAATACATAGCAGTTGCCTGCGCTGAGTTGTTTGATATTTGGACGCTCGCCGGAGAGTGATTCGTACATACCTATAATAAATTGTACTCGCTCACCGACCTTAGCAGTCTCGAGAAAAGCTTTTCCTGTGCCCCGTCCACGGAACACGGCATAGCCATCTTCGATTTTTGTTCCACCCGTATAGTTGATACCCACTACTTCTCCAAAGAGATGTTGATTCATCGCCCAATCTTGCTCCAACTTAACTACTAACTCAATCATAGGAAGATCGGTGCCTAGTCGTTTGTTGATATCTTCTTTGGTCAATGTAGACTTGGTACCCATATCTGAGTTGAACATAACCACTTCATTGTCAGATGGGTTGCTGCGATTGCGGTTTACTTCGCTAATTGGCATTGCTTGGTCACCAATAGCCAAATGTGCGTCCCAAGAGAATTGATCGATATGTGCTTTCTTGTCTGCATCAATCATTAGGTAACCGATATCTTGCTTGCGTCCTAGTACTGGATCGGGATCTCCATGACCAATATTCCAGTTGGTAATGTTAGTTCCAATCTTACCATTGCGCACTTGACCTGTACATGGAACGCCAGTAAGACCATTGTATTGACCTTCGTCTTGTGTGGCTACAATCCAGAAATTACAGTTTACAGATCCAATAGAACGGTGCTCAGGAGTGTCTAGACGTTTGTGAGCATCTACCATTCTTTCGGTATTACCTATAGTTGTACTATGACTTTCTTCCACTAGATTGTATGGATTAGTGAGATCTACCTCATATATATAGCAATGACGTGTTTGTTTGGAGTCAGTAATATCAAAACGGGTATATACAATACCTGGTCCTACTTGGTAGCTATCCAAGGTGTCAATCGTATATTGCAGAATAACTGTGCTATCCAAGTTGGTTTGGATGTTGATTGTTCCATGCTGGGCCATAGTGGTAATGCTTGTCAGCAGAAGTGAAAAGAGTAGAAGGCGTTTCATAGAATACTAGATTTATTTGTTACAAAATTATCTGCCCACAAAGGTACTGCTTTTTTTTGATATGTACAAATTTTTGTACAAAAAAGTACCGAGCAACTGCTCGGTACTTTATCGAATGTCAGTAAACGTTTCTTATTGGAAACGTGCGCGGTTGTCCACTACTTCCGCTTTCTCTTCTATTAGAGTAACTGCTTGATAAGGAATAGTGTATGATGTACGCATGTTGAGGTTGCTGATTTCTTGGTCTGCATTCAGTACACCTTCAGCAACTTTTTTCTCGCCAATAGTGAGCATATACACTCCATTATTGCCTTTTACGGGAGTTGATAAAGTGTTTGCTTCCATTGCCAATGCAGCGCCAATGACAGCAGGTTCAACGCCAGCAGCTCCCAATCGATAAGAAGAAAGTGAGATGCTTTCAGCAGTTTTTACTTCCGCTCCGAGCAATGTAGCAGCTTCCTCTAATGTAGTAATACCGTTGAGTTGGTTGGCGATATAATCTGCTTTCTTGTTATTTGTAGCAGCAATAACGAGTTCTGCACGTACAGATTCCATCGAACGATATTCGCTATCATTTACTTCGGTTAATGCTGCAACTACGAATTGGTCACCGCACTCAAATACATCACTAACTTGACCATCCTTAGCTTCAAAAGCCCAACGTACAATAGGACGGCTGTTTTTGAGATCATTTATCTTGTCGCTGTTTTCATTGAGAGCATAGACTGGAGTTGCACTAAATCCTTGCGCTAAAGCTGCTTGATGAAGAGAATCTGCATTGCTATTCGCTACAATAAATTGTTTTGCTTGGTTGTAAAGTGTACCATAGGTTTTGCTGCTTGCAGTAACTTTTCTACTCAAGATAGCTAATTTTACTTTAGGAGTAGCCTGACTCTTGTCTACGATCTTGAATGTTTGTTCGCCCATACCATTTGCAACAGTGAATGTCGCACCTTTCTTGCTGTTAAATGCAGGTTCTGCGATATTCTTTTGCAAGTCAGAAGCTTTGAACCAACCGAGTTCAACGTCTTCTGTATTCTCTCCATTTGCTACTAAAACTAATTTTACGGAGTCAGACTTTGTGTAGCCACAGTCCATTACGCGCGCAATAGAATAGGTGTCATTCGCGAAACTCAATTCAGTACAATCACCTTTCTTGGTTTTCTTATTGAAAGCAAAATCTTTGTATTCAGCAGGGATAGTCTCAATAGAGTAATCTCGTCCGTCGTACAGTATGTCAGAGTTGCTGTTAACAATAGCTGCAACATCTTCTTTTGTACGGAAGTCGTTTTCAATGCTTTTAAGGAGTTTCTCCACGTCTGCATAATCTTCTGCAGAAGGTATGATAGGAAAACTTACGTACTCAATGGAGCGATTCGGGGTTTGTTTGTACTGATTCTTGTTTTCGTTATACAGCTTTTTCAAATCGCTTTCAGTCACTGTTACGAGTGAGTCGGCTACTGCGTAATAAGGTTGCTGTACGTATTGTACATCTACAGTGGTATTGCGGCTGTCAAACGCGTACTTAGCATCCAATTTGTTGGCGGTAATCATCTTGCTCAAGAGATCTGTATATTTCTCTTGCAAGTAGGTCAAGTTGACTGCCTTTTCCCAATACATCCAATAGTTCTTTGCTTGATTCAAACTTTCAACTTGCTCTGGGCTAGTAGGTTCTTGCGCCAATGAGTTGAGAAAGTTAACGAGTGCTGAACGGTTGAAATTGCCCGTTTCGTCATAGAATGCACGACGTTGTTGGATAAGTTGATGAGGGTTGGCACCGATACATAAATCGCTCAGCTCATCCGCCGTTACATCCATGCCGATCTTCTCTGCTTGCTCGCGAAGAGTGTAATTCATCAACATCATTTGCCAAGCTTGGTTGCGGAGTTGGATAGTCAAATCTTCGTTGATATCAGAACTACCAGTCTCAATCTTGTACACTTCTTGTAATTGCTCTTTTGCAGCTTCGTATTCAGTGTAGTGTACTTGGTGACCTGCAATTTCTGCTACATTCTCGCGGCTCTTATTAAAGAAACTGCTACCAGAATTAAGGAAGTCACCTAAAATAAATGCTAACATAGCTACACCCACTACTACGAGTAGGATCGTGCCATGATTTCTAATAGATTGTAATGTTGCCATAATATTATTTTGTTAATTTATTTCTAAATAGTACTATGTTTTTTGGGGTTGTATATCGAAAAATTCTACAAAAAACGCGCAAAGGTACAACTTTTTTTTGAGATAAGCAAATCTTTTCGTGTTTTTGCGCTAAAATTAGTTGGTTCCATCGAAAGTTGCTGCTGTAGCGTGTCCTTCCGATGAAATATCCTTGCGATGCAGTACGTTGTTAATGGTCATGAAAAAAATCTTCATATCCAAAGCAAAAGATAGGTGATTCACGTACCACACATCGTACTCAAATTTCTTGGTGTGGGTAATAGCATTGCGGCCATTTACCTGTGCCCATCCAGTGATACCTGGACGTACCTCATGACGGCGCATTTGCGTAGGTGTGTAAAGAGGTAAGTATTTGACTAACAAAGGACGAGGACCAATGAGTGCCATGTCTCCTTTGAGTACGTTGAATAGTTGTGGTAACTCATCTAATGATGTAGAGCGAACAATGCGTCCTATTTTTGTAAGACGTTGTGCATCAGGTAATAGCTTGCCGTCGGCATCTCGTTCATCGTTCATGGTTTTGAACTTGATGACACGGAATATTTTGGCATTCTTTCCAGGCCGTTCTTGTGTGAAGAATGCTCCAGCACCTTTGTTAGCGAAATGCAACCAAATTGTTACTATTAACAGAATAGGTGATAAGCACATGACTGCTATTAATGCAATAGAGAAGTCAATTATACGTTTGAAGAAATTTTTATACATGATGATTGAAGTGCTTCATAATAGCGTTGTAGGTATGTTGAATGGTATAATTATTGTTGTAAAAATCATAGCCCCGTTGTCCCATCTCTGTTAGATTCGATTCTGTGATTTTGACAATTACATTATTGAATGCGTCAACGGAGTTGCTAGGACACCAATAACCAAAACCATTTTTTTCTGCGATGTAACCTAAGTCACAGTTTTTATCTGTAGCAGCAATAATTGGTTTTTGATTGGTTAAATAAGATAATAAGCGACTGGGATAATTAGGAATAGTAAAGCGATAATCTAAAAAAATCAATCCTACATCACATGCATTCGCTAGTTCGTTATATTCATCTTTTGGTAAAGTGTTAAATAATGAAACAGAAGGTGGATTAACAGAAGTTATCCATGTACTCAATTTGTTATATTCAGTTCCATTCCCAATAATAACAAAATGGCATTTTTCGTGATGGCAATTGGCCTTAAGACACTCTAATAAGAAGGGAATACCTTGTGGTTTGCCAAGATTACCACCATATATGAGAATCGTCTTATCTTGGGGTAGATGAAATTTCTTTCGAATACTATTTTTATCTACTTTATTGGAAGTTGCAATGCAATTACAACTATTAGGAGCAATTTCTACCTTTTGTGCGTTGATGTTTGGATTGTGCTTTAATACGTATTCAACATTAGCAGGACTCATACATCCTATGAAATCAGAGTTCTGGTAGAGTTCTATTTCTTTGTTACGGAAGAATTTATAAAGAAGTCCTTTGATTCCTTTTTTTGTTAAAAGTCCAAGATCTACTGCGTTTTGCGGGAAAATATCTTTTAGTAAGAGATATGTGACAGCCTTAGAATTATGTATTTTTAGGTATTTAATTACATTTGTGAATGTAATAGGAGGGGTAGAATATAGTATGAGATCAAAATGTATATTCCGCCAATGTTCAGCAATGGCATGTTTAAATTGTGATTCTAATAATATTTGTCCAATACCTTGTTCTATAACATTTGTTTTAGTCACATTCAATGTTTTTATTCCTAGTATGTGAACATTAGCATTGTTTTGTATATGTGTACTAAGTTTTGTTCTTCTTTGCAAGGGGGTGGCGATGTATAATTCATGTCCTTCTTGAACAAATTTGCGCATTAAATCCGTATAGATACCATGGTTATTGATATCTAACATCTGTACCATTGTTAAGAATAAAACATTCATAGATTTACACTCAAATAATTTACTCCATATTGGTAGAATAAATATATTTATAATTCAATACCGTTGTTCGCAAGAATCTCTTTTCCAGCAATGTAACTGGTGCAAGCCATGATGTCTTCTGGATCGAGCATGAGGTCAAAAGTCTCTTCGAGTAAAGATATGATATTGAGTTGGTGAACGGAATCCCACTCACTGACCGTCTCTTTGCTGTAGTTTTCGTCTAATTGTTCTGCAGTAGCACCGAATACCTCGGTGAAAATCGCGTTGTATTTCTCTAAATTTGTCATATGATTAGTTATTTATGTCTTCTATGTGTGCCACTAATAGGATTCTATCAACTTGTTATAAACCCATCTGGAAACCATAATTGTTAAGTAAAAGATAGTTTGCTGTATAATTTTTTTCCCGCTTCATTTTTGGGTATTTCGTCAATGACGCGAACTTGGAATGAAGTGGCTACAATATGTGTTTTCTGTACGAGTGTATCTTTGACTTCATTTTGTTTATCTGCATGGGTAATATACACGATCATCTTCTCATCCGTACCCACGCACGCACACTCTATGCCGCAATCGGTTTGTACGATTTGTTCGCATTCGTCGAGTCCCACACGCATACCAAATAGTTTGAGGAATCGTCCTATACGACCAACTATATAGTAGCAACCATCTTCATCGAAGTAGGCGAGGTCGCCTGTGCGGATATATCCGTCTCGTTCATCACCTAATGCTAAGTCTGCTTGTTCACGAGCGTATCCCATGGTAACGTTTTTGCCACGATAGCACATCTCACCTTCAGTGTGAGGAACATGGATTGGATTGCCGTCAGAGTCAATAAGCGATAATTCCCCGTTAGGTACTGCAATACCGATACTGCCGACTTTTTCCACAGCCCATTTAGCAGGAAGATATGCCATGCGGGCTGTACACTCGGATTGACCATAAGTGGCAATCCAACGTTTTTCTTTGTCGCGACAATATTCTGCGAACTTGATATTGAGATCGGTTGGCATTTTACCTCCTCCTTGTGTAAGTAATTCAAGATGAGGTAGATCCATGCGAAAGAAACGCATGAGATTGAGGATCTGGAAGCTATAAGGAACACCCGTGAATGAGGTAGCTTGTTGTTGTTTGAGGAAATTCCAAAAGTGGATATCCGTCATGCTAATTCCCGTGATAAGAATAGTTGCTCCTGCTCGTAAGTGACTGAAAACCATCGATAATCCCATGGTGTAGTAGAGCGGTAGTACCATCAACGGACGGTCCGTGTGTTTGAGCTCGAAGAACGTGGATATATTCAATCCCGCGGCTTCGATGTTGTCGTATTTGTGACGTACAAGCTTAGGACTACCCGTGCTACCTGAGGTGGGAAGCAAGTGAGATAATTCGTCGTGGATGGAAGGGGTGGAATTGGATACTTTGGTTAAAGTATATTCGTATTGACAATCAATGACTTCCCCTTGTGCTGCAAAATGATTAGGTGCGCAGATATATGTGGGTTGATAGGTGTTAAGTAACTGTAGATAAAGCGTGTTCTCCGTCTTTACGTTAAGGATAAGTGGTACCAATTGCCGACTATCTAACATGCTCATTACCCATGCAATGCCGCCCACGTTGTTCTCTACAAGAAGGAAGCATAGTGAGCGTGTAGGAATAAGCGACGTAATATGCTGTGAGAGTAGGGTGATGTCAGCATAACGCAACTCCGCTCCATAGGAGTCAATGGCAGCAATGCGCTGAGGGTCAATATTTTGTAATCCTAAAATCATTATATGGAAGCGCAACCATCTACGCCAAGAATTTGTCCAGAGATATAGTTCGATCTGTTAGAAGCAAGGAACGCGCACGCGTGCGCGATATCTTCTGGTGTCCCCAGACGACCTAATGCGATGCGCCCAATACGAGCATCAATCTTGTCGCCATCACTCTCGTAGAGTTCTGCAAATCGTTCAGTTTTGACAATACCAGGGGCTACAGCATTGACGCGAATGCCTTGTGCAGCAAGTTCTTTGGCTGCGGATTTAGTCATAGAGATGATTGCACCTTTGGTGGCTGAATATGCCACTTGACCTGGGGAACCAAGTACCGCAGTGACAGAGGCGATGTTGATAATTGATCCGCCACCGTTGCGCGCCATGAGCCTACTCGCTAGTTGCAACAACTCCAATGCTGCTATTACATTAACTAGAAACATGCGCTCGGTTTCTTCGCGAGTAATCATGCCAATCTTGCGGTTGTAAACGATACCTGCGTTATTCACGAGACAATCAATGCGTCCTTCGGTTTTGAAGATATGCATGAACGCGTTCTTGACACTAGCTACATCGGTAATATCCATCACGATAGGATGAATATTTTCTTTTTCGGAGGCAAATTCTTGTCTGTCACACGCATAGACAATCGCTCCGTCAGCAGCAAATTGCTCTGCGATTTGTCGTCCTATCCCTTGTGCAGCACCTGTGATGATACAAATTTTATTTTTTAGTAATGTACTCATGATCAGGATAATCTTCTAGCTGGATTACCGAAAACGGTCCAATTATCTTCTACGTTGCGAGTTACGAAACTACAAGCACCAATGTGGCAGTGGTTACCTATTTGTACCTCGTGGTTAATAACAGCTGCAGAATGAATCATATTTCCGTTTCCGATGTTGATTCCTCCAATTAACATAGTATGCGAGTCTATCCTATTCCAATCACCAATAACGACATCGTGTCCGATAATCATATTGGATTGAATGAAATTGTAATCTCCAATCTTTGCATCGGCGGCGATAGTAGTAAATGCTCCTACCATACAACCTTTTCCCAATTGTACGTTGGTCCCAATACGCGCTGTTTTATGGATCATGGTTAGGAATTCCCCTCCTTTCTGTAGGATAGATTCCATACATGCTTTACGCGAATTGCCTCCGATAGAACAGATGAATAAGTCATCTACTTGCGGAGTATAGGTCGTTATCGTACTTATGATAGGAGGATAACCCGTAAAACAATCCAAAGAGTGAATATTGTCATCAATATATCCTTTAATATCGTAATCGGTTTTGTATCCGATACTCTCTCGTGCCATATCATACATGACACGTCCCATACCTCCAGCTCCTATGATAACTAGATTTTTCATAAACGTTTCTATAAATTGTGCAAAGTTACTACTTTTTTTTTATTTGTGCAAATAATTATCCTACTTTTACTTTTTTTTATAGATGTTTTCAAAGATGGTGGTTAATTGTTTTGCGACGGATTCTGATGAAAATCTTGAAATACAGCCTGCAGCAATAGCTTGGCGATTGTAGTGATTGATATTGTTAATCATGTACGTGATGGCCCTTTCTAGGGATTCAAGATCATTGATAGGGATTAGCAATCCATTCTCTTTAGTGACGATATCTCGCGGTCCTCCACAATCGGTGGCGATAATTGGTAGCCCACAAGCTAGTGCTTCGATATATGCAACGCCAAATGTTTCTGATTGTGAAGGAAGCACAAATAAGTCGCTGTTTTGTAGAATCTTAACTATCTCTTGTTTGGATTTGTATCCTAACAGATTGACATTATTCTTGAGATTATGTTTTTGAATTAACTGTTGCAATTTGTTTTTTTCTGGTCCATTACCAATAATGTCTAATACAAATGGTTGGTGAATATTTGCTAAAGCGCTAATTAATAGATCGAATCTCTTTTCAAAAACAAGACGTCCTGTAGATACAATGCGTACAATTGGAGTAGTATGATGATGCTCATGATAGCAAAATTCTTTGCCTACCATGTTGGGGATTACGATGGAGTTAACACCAATTTGTTTGAGAATATTATCTCGTAGTGCGGAAGAAACAGAAATTAATGAGTCAATGGAAGAATATACTTGTTTTGCAAGGGCAATAGTTGCTTTTGGAATAGGTTGAAATGCCATTTGGCTCCAATGCTCGATTCCAACCAGAGGGATATTATATTTTTTATGAATACGTAGCGCTTTATATGTGTTGTGTAAATAGTGTGAGTAGAGTATATCTGGTTTACCTTCTTTTTGTACTACGTGTTTGTAAAGCAACTCTAACTGTAAGGTATAGAACCAATTTTTAAATTGTTTTGGAATTAAAAATAGCAATGCATATGGAAATACAAAAATATTGTAAGCAGTGATATTATTTTCTTTAGTGTAGTGAATCCCTAATGTACGCCAATAAAAACGAAAGCGAGTATCCACGCTTAAAATGGTTACCTGATGACCACTTTGGCTAAGTGCTTCTGCTTGATCTTTTTCAAAGCATCCCCACGTTGGTTCTTTTTGTGATGGATATCCTCGTGCAATGATAAATATTTTCATATCACTATCTTATGTTTTGCGTAAAAAAATTGATTATTTTTTTAGTTTGAACGATATTGTTTTTGTTTTTAAGAACAAATTCTTGAGCATCTCGGCCTTTTTGTCGTAGTTCTGTGTATGGTAAAGAAAGTATTTCTTGCAGTTTTTTTGCAAATCCTTCAATAGATTCCTCTTCGAAAAGATAAAGATGTTCAAAGTATTCATCTGGTATACCAGGAAGTTTAGTTGTTACTAATGGAGTTCCCGATACCATATATTCACTGGTCTTAGATGGAAAAGAGTATTTTGCGAACTCTTGATTAGACAGACGTGGGTTGACAAGAATAGTTGCTTGTTTTTCTGCTGCTACTACTTGTTCATTGCTAACTATTCCCATGTATTTGATTCTTGAGTCATTCTTTTGATACTCAAGTAATTTGGAGACAAATTTCCCGCCTCCGTAGATATGTAATTCAATATTTTGTATAGATAGTTTCATGAATGCCTGTACCAATTCATTGAAACCATATTCAGCTTCTATTGCGCCAGCATACATAATGATTTTTTTATCGTGTTGTGAGTAGCTATCGCTGTCTAATTGTAGTGTATGGTCCACAGAACCCTCCATGATAATATAAGGACGATTGTTAGGATTGTAAATTTCAGCCATGAACTTGGTTAGAAAAACAAAAAGGTCATATTGCTTTAATGATTTATATTGTTTGTGTTTACGCATTGCAAAAAATAAACGTCCATATGTGCTTTGGGTATCTAAGGAAGTTGTAAGTGGAGTTGTGATCATGTCAGTAACCAATGCGCATATCGGAATTCGTAATAGTTTTGCAGCAAAGACACTTCCTGATACTGTACTTGAACTCGAAAAAATATCGCAAAATAGGATTCCATCTTGTTTGTGTTTTAACCCCCAATAGAAAGTGTAATAAAAAGACATAACTGCATATGCGATTTGGCATAAGATAGGAACCTGAATAGATGGAATATATTGATAATGAATTCCGTTCTCGAATTCACTTTTTTTACCAACACAGGCTGCATTTACATTAGATATCGCTTCAATGTTTACATGGTTGCATCTAAATCCCTCTAGTATTAAATTAATGAATTTAATAATCTGGAAACCAGGATTGTTTCTTGTCTTGTTTAGTATTTCATTGGCAGTTTGAAATGTGCTACATTTTCCTATAAATAATATGTTCATAAACAAATAAGATTATCAAATTATTTCAAAAATTGTGTGGAAATCCAAAAAAGTATCATAGTATACGGATTTAGGATTATAGAAACCTATGTATAATGTATATATGGATAATATTAAAACGGAGATGGTCAAGAGTATCTTCACATAAATAGAATGACAAGTTTTTATTATCTTAGGAAATACAGCAAAGATTGCTAATTCAAAATAGAATAATAATCGTTCGAATAAAGGGATAATGATACCAAAGGGGGTTAATATTATTGTTAGCGACCAAATTACAAGCATTGGTACGTCTTCTTTCGCAAATTGATTTGTAAACAAACCAATCACTAAAAAAATAAATGGGATAAGGCGTAATAAATATCCTATGCCATAACTCATATTACTGCTCTTGCTATATGTGTCAACGTAATGTGCAAACATTTCTGTTAAATTAGCAAAACTAGATAATATGGGTTCTAATATGGCAGATGCAGTTAAAAGTAGTAACCACAGAGATAAGAGTAATATACCCCAAAACTTTTGATTATTAAAAGAAAATAATACTATAAAAACAACAGGGCAGCATAGTAAAACAGAGTTGTGTATGGTTGAAGCTAATAGAATAACAAATAGTGGTAAGATGATTTTTCGTTGTTGTATCCATGTAAAACAAATGAGTAGAATTGCCATTACAAACGATTGGCGCATCATCGAGAATGTGAGTATAAAGAAGTGGTTGTTCAAAATATAAATGGCCATAGCGAACCAATACCAATTATTTGGGACAAATTTCTTGATAAAAGTATAGTAACATAGACTTTCGATGATAGATAATGTCGCAACTAGAATAAAGAAACCATTGGTACCAAAGACTTTACCAAAAAATAAATTAATCATATCCCAGCCAGGGTCATGACTTATTGTGAGAAACTCAGATATAGAACGAGGGAATGGCATGGATAATGATTCTTCATACCAATCATAATAAGCCCAATAATCAGTTCCAAAGTCATAGTGAATTGCAAGTAAAGTCATGGTGATCAAAAAACCACCAGCTAATCCGTACTTCCAAATCCCTAAAGATTGAAGTATGGCACAAAGTATTGCAATTATTCCCCAAAATAGAATAGTATCCATAAATACAAATATTATTTAATGTGGCATTTAGTAAGGATGGCATTTATCCGTTCGTGTAAAAATGATTTTTCTATGTCGCTCATTCCAATTGCCCACATGGAACATAATAGACTAATTGATGTGATTGCTATTACAAGTACCAATCGTCCAATACATATTGGCATACAAAGATGTATAACATAACCGCTAACGAAAGTGATAACTGATATCAATGATATTGGGATAATAACCTGTTTGACATATTCAAGGAAGGATAAAGAACATTGTTTTGTGGCAAAAAAGACGATAACAATATTCCCTCCAATAGCCCAAAATGCAATCAGAAATATATATAACCAATAAGGCTCTCCTCCGTAATAGAAAGATATGTATGTAAAGATTAACGGAAATATATTGACGATGCTTTTTACGATTGTGAATGATTTAATATTGCCCATTGCATACACGGCAGTACTAATACTGTCAGACATTTTTAAAATGATAGTTTGAATCAAGATTAATCGACAAAATAGTATGGTCCAGTTGGGTATGTCTTTAATCCATAATTGTAAAATATAAGGCATTTCTATCATAGCGGGAATTGCAAAAAATACAATCAATAGTGTGTTGTATTTACATCCAATTAGTGCTATACGATTCATTTGCTCTAAACTGTTACTTCCTGCATTTTTAGTTATGACAGGATTCAATGCTTTCATTAGGTTTGCGGAAAATGCAGATAATTGACCATTTAATTGTGCGGCAATTGCTTGCGATGCGTTTAATTTGCTTCCAAAAAAATGGTTGAGAACTATATTTAAACCTTGAACAGAGAACAAACTAGAGATTGCTGTCAAGAAATTCCAACCGGAAAAAATAGATATATCTTTTAATAATTTATAGTCAAAATATTTCGTTATTGCAATTTTACATTCGCTATACTGATGATGGCAATATACTTTCATTATGCTTAATGTTATTAAAGGAACAAAGGCAGAAAGTAAACCAAATATGATTAACTTATCATGTTGTGTGTGAATGCAATATATGGCAATAGCTAGTCGTAAAAAGGATTCAAAGATGCCGATGATTGAATAATAGAGCATATTCTCATGTGCATTCATTACGGCATCATAGGGCGCGTTAATTATTGTGAGAACTGTACTACAGATAAGACCATAATAGATTATCTTTGATGCATGTATTCTATCGTTAGGGATGTTTAATACTGACTCAAACAAGGGACTAGTTATGGATGCTAATAAAATGGCAGTAACAATAGCAATGATTAAGTGTAAAACTATGCTGACATTAAAAATTTTGCATTGATTTACTATATCCCCTTCTCCTTGAGAATATGACATATAACGTTGAGTGGCATAAGCTAATGTCGAATTTAAAAATCCTAACATAGTGATAGTACCTCCTACAACATTAAAAATACC
>JAEIGA010009331.1_pt1 | contig 14849 bp, 20 predicted proteins | sample 9270691 | NCBI WGS metagenome assembly JAEIGA01 (sample SAMN17057246, study PRJNA624740) | gut metagenome | biome: biome; isolation source: fecal sample | host: Bos grunniens | place: China: Xizang | collected 2019
CGTGTTCAAGCTTTCTCTGATCACGCTCGGGTTCAGTCTTTATTCTCTCATATTCAACGTCGGAATCATCGTAATCTACGGTGAAAGTACCGCCGCATGCATGACATATGAGCTGTTCGCCTTCCTGTGTAAGCGGGCTGCCGCAATTAGGGCACTGCATATTTACCAGTTTCATTTTCTATCCCCTCCATGAAATCAAATATGATTTACATCTAAATTATACAGCATTCTGAGCCGTACGGGGAAAGAATCGGAGGGGGTCAGCCGGCAGCTTTTTGTACCCTTTTGTTGACGTAATGCATCAGGCCGTGAGCCACGGGGAAGTTTACGATCATGAGGGCAATTCCAACCACGATTGAAATGCCTGTAACAATGTTAAATTCAGTCAACAGTGCGCATTTCACCAGGATGTAGCTGCTTATGGGAACACAGATGATACTGGTCGCAACACACGGAATATACATGCGGATATAGACCGAATGACCGATGTGAATGAAGAAATGACCGAATAATGCAAGGAACATTCCGAACCAGAGTCCGTAGAGAATATCGCAGGGAAAATAGTATGCCAGAAGGCTCAATCCGAAGAAGGGGATGAACTCCTCATACACTGCCAGAGTGAATCCTTCGTTGGTAAATCCGCGGTAGGTGTTCATGACCTTAGGGAATCTATCGAACAGATAAGGGTTCTTTTTGAAGAACCAGCCGAAGCCGGCAAGCTCTTCCATGTCGTGGAAAATGAATATAATCGGCAGCAATAGTATGTAATCTCTCATAAGATTCCCTCCAATTCCCAGCGTTCTCTGACGCCTTTATAAAGCTCGCCCTTGCGCATGACAAAAGGCCTTATTCCGATCCTGAATATCATGCTGTGAAACAGGGCAAGCAATACATTCCTTTTCTTATCATTCAGCCGGCGTGCGGCTCGATGGCTGATATGAGCAATCTTTCCGCTAACGGCGTCCTTACCATTAAACGGTGCTTTCATGGCAATGTGGCCGCAGAGAATTCCGCCGGAATAAACGACCAGGTCATCAAGAACTTTTCTTGCAGATGAACAGCCGTAGTTTTCACCCGTTGCCACCGTGACGCAGTATTTGCCTGTCAGCAGCTGCTCGATAACGAAGTGCCCTCTGTCGATGAAATCCTTCATGAGACCTGACACGTTGCTTGCATAAGTGGGTGAGCCAATTACAAGGCCGTCAGCCTGTCTTATCTTTTCACTTAAAGCTTCGGCACCGTCATTCAGGACGCAGCGTCCTGTTTTATAGCAGGAGCAGCATCCAAGGCAGTGCTTCATGTCCAGTCCCACGAGATCAACATACTCAACGTTGTTTTCAAGCTTAACGAGTTCGCTTTCCATTGAGTGAAGTATTGATGCCGTAAGCCCGTTTGTTCTGGGACTGCCGTTGATTACTAAGATCTTCATTTGGGCTCCTTCTGAAAATGACACACTTGTGTATTTCTGCGGTGATGGTACTATGAGTATTGAACGAAGTAAACAGATCCGGACAAAGATACACAAACTCGTGAATATGTGTATTTTATGGAGGAATCAACATGAACAGCGCCGGCCATCCGTCAGCAGTCAGATCCAGAAATGAGTTTGCAAGAGCACTCTTAAGTCTCATGGAAAAGTATCCGTATGAAGAGATCACCGTAAAGCAGATCGTGCTTGAGACGGACCTTGTAAGGAAGACTTTCTACAGGAATTTCACCTCAAAAGACGACGTGCTTTTTTACATAACAAGAAGAGCCCTCTCCGATTACTTCAGCGTGATCAATTCGGGAGAAGGGGACGTGCTTGATAACATCTTCATGTTCGCAGATAAGAACAGGAAATTCCTTCTCCTCCTTGATAAGCACAACATGATGCACGTTGCTCTGCAGTGCATGAATGAGTACCTGCCTTCATTAAGGGACAGCAGTCTCTCTTCAGAGAACCCGTTCACACAGCTCTTTGAGGGGCTTGATTCGGATTATCTGATCGCATTTAATATCGGAGCAGTCTGGAATGTTATATCATTATGGGTGCACCGCGGCATGAAAGATGACCCGGTGCACGTAAAAGAGACAATAAGGGAATACATTGAACGAATACGGCAAGATCTACGACGCATATGTCTGCACAACGACTGATACTGATTACAATAATCCGCTATACGAGTTCAATTAACATAGGTCAAGGCGCGAAGGTTTTGTAACTGATACCATTCACTAAACAACATAATGCGGGTGACAAGAAAATGGACAAGAATTATCTAATACAACAGCTTAAAGAACTCTCTGACGGTTATGGCCTGGGCATCTCAGAACAGGCCATCGAAAAGGCTATATCTTTCTCAAGATTCAAGGTCTATTCAAAGGGCGAGATGCTCGCAAGATCAGGTGACAAGTCCGCCACCGCAGGCGTTGTCTTAAACGGCGTTGTCAGAAGCTACTACATCGATAAGGACGGCAACGACATCACCCAGTATTTTGCCGCTGAAGGCAACTGGTGCGTCGATTCCGGAATGGTCGGCTTCGACGAGATGCAGGCAAGCTGGGAAGCCATCGAAGATACGACTGTCATGCTCTTTGACGTAAAGGACATGAAGGACCTGATCTACAGCGACGAGCAGTTAAAGAACATCTGGATCAATGCCCTTGAAAGCGGTATGAGATACAAGATCTACAGGGAGAACGGCTTCCTTGTCGAGAATGCCACCGAGAGATACATGTCATTCCGAAAAGCATATCCACAGCTTGCCGAGCGCGTTCCTCTCCGTTACATCGCAACCTATCTCGGCATCACGCCCGAATCTTTGAGCAGGATCAGATGCGCACTGAAAGAGAAAAACACTGATTGATTCCGCGCTTAGAGAGCATTACTACAAACGTTTCCTAAATCACCCGATTTAGGAAACATTTTTAGTAATATCACGCATTTTTACTATAAACGTTTCCTGTTTTTGACAATCCAGGAAAAATATAGGAAACGCTTTATCCCGCCTCACGAAAAGAACCCGCCCTGATGTTATAATAACTGCATTATGTTTAAGCATTGGGGATAAATGAATGAGCGAAAACAAAGAACAGCAGACACCTGAGATTGAGTCTCTCATCAGCGAAAGAAAAAAGTTAGTAGATGAGATAAAGCTCAAGGATGAGTCTCGCAGCGAATTCTATTTCAAAGACAAGTACGGCGTTGAGTATGGCCCCGGTTCCTTATTCGCCATCCTTACTCTGTTAAACATAATTCTGGTCCTGACCACGTTCATCTGCGACGTCTTTTTGTGCGTTGACGGCAAAGGACTCATTGCGCTCATCGTGACCATTATCAGCGTCATCGTGAATGTTGTTATCGGCGTGATAAACATGAAAGTGGTTTATCCGCGATCAAAGAAGATAAGCGAGATAGATGACGAGATAAAAAAGCTCTGCGAAAAAGCAAAACAGATCAACGCAAAGCTCACTGAACTCGGCGTTGAGATTGAAGAACCCGAAGAAGAAACAGAGTCGGATAATGAAGCAGAAAGCTGATTCCAAAACAAGACTCTTATCGACACTTCTTATATCCGCACTGATCTTAACAGGGTGCGGAACTGCAAACGTGACCACGACCTCAACAGAAACCACACAAGCCATCTCAGAAGCACAAGCAGAACCGTTCGAGTTTAATCCTCACGCATATTCGTTATTCCTTGAATCATGCTATTCCGAAGAATACAAAGAAGCGTTCTTTAATCTCTGCGACGCACTTAACGAAGGCAAAGACTCATTCGAATGCAAGAGTAAAGAAGCCTACGATTTCTGCACTGATCCGGTGACACTTAATCAGCTTTATCCTGTCGCGTATAAGCAGATAAGTGCAGAAGGCTTCAAAGACGGCACGGGATACATCAGGTATGAGATTCCTGTCGAAGAATACCTGCAAAAACAAGATCAGTTTCAAAAGGATATTGAGGATGTACTCAGCAGATACATCAGGTCTGGTTATTCAGACTTAGAGAAGTGCCTTGTGCTCTACGATTACATGACAAGTGAATACCAGTTCGACTATCTGGATAATGTCGGCAAGACTAACGACGGCGACTGTTATGCATGCTTTAATCTGAAGCAGGGAATATGCAGTGACCTGGGTACGCTCTATGCATATCTTCTTATGCAGTGCGGTGTGGATGCAATAGAAGTGGAAAATTCCGGCACAGCTTCAAGCGCGGGATTCCACGCATGGACATATGTATCGATAAAAGGGAAGAACTATCACATAGATGTCACGGCAGCACTCATATCAGAGAATACAATGCCTGAAGTGTCACTCGATTATTTCCTCATGACCGACCGTGACCGCGATGCAGCAGGATACGTCTACGACGAACTCGAAGTCCCGCTGATTCCCGGCAAACTCGCTAAGTACTGCAGCAACTATCAATTCATAGCAGACGATACTACATACCGCCTTTCTGAAGGTTCGTACTGTACCGGTTACGACACCGGTAAAGACACGATATTCTACAAAGATCCCGAAGGCGAACACGAGTTCGTTTACGCTTGAAATAAAGCAAATAATCCCAAAACAGTAATGTATAATACTGTCTTATAGAAAGAGGTTAACTATGCAAAAGATGTTGTTTTTAGCAGATCTCCACGGCAACATGCCTGCCACGCTGGCACTCGAAAAGGAGATCGAGAAGATAAAGCCCGATGACGTATGGTTTCTTGGCGATGCAGTAGGCAAGGGACCTGAGAGTGACAAAGCTGTTGACTGGGTCAGGAGCCATTGCAAACATTTCGTTTCAGGCAACTGGGATCTAGGCTGTGTCGAGAGTTACAGATCAGGCGAGAAAGACCATAACTGGTTCTATGTAGATCAGTTAGGCAGTGAGCGCCTTGAATGGCTTGAATCGATCCCTCAGGAAGACGAGGTCGTGATCAGCGGCATCAACTTCAGACTGATTCACGGCAGGCCGATCGCCATCAACTTCCATCCATATCTTCCGCTCGATGATTTAATTCCGGGCTTCACTGATACAAAGGGAAAAGTACACGGCGGCTTCATCAGCGCCGACTGCCACATGCCATATGTACTTGAGATGCATCAGGGTTATGCGATTAACACGGGAAGTGTCGGCAATTCGATCGGCGTTCCTAAATGCCATGCATTGCTTATAGAAGGCGAAAAGGATTCGGAGGAACCTGCGCCCATCCGCATGACCGTCCTGAGTATCCCTTACGATAATCAGGCAGCTGCAGATGCAGCAGACAGATATCCTGTTCCGAACCCCAATGCTTACAAGACTGAGGTGCTTACCGGAGTCTATTCAAGAAGCTGGGGCTGATCTTAAGCAAAAACAAAACAAGACAAAAGCAGGATCTTGAGTCCTGCTTTCTTATTTAATTAAGTATTATTGCAACATATCCATGGTATTAACTGTATTTAGTGTGAAAAACCAAAATAAAGGGGAGAACCATGGTTATTACAGACAAAACTAATACGCATGACCGGAGCATGAAGCTGATCAGACTGATCGCAACAGTTCTGGTCATTTCACTGATCGCGCCTTTGAGCCTTATGGGATGCTCTTCAAAAGACATTCCTCAGTTCAGTGACGAGACGATGTTCACATTGAAAACAAGAGAGCCGTGGATCTATGAATCCCTGGAATTCACTTTAATGTGCGACGGAACCCTGCTGGTTCAGTATAGAGGCAGGGAACTGGGCCGTGAGCAGTTGTCCGAAGAGAGAATGGCAGAGATCAACAAGGTCTTTAATCCCAAAAAGGTCTACACGATGAATGTGGGCAAGGAAAATGAGAACATGACCGACGGAACCGCCAGATACATTTATCTTTACGATGCCCAAGGAAACCAGATCGAGATCGGCGGTTACGAGCTTAAAGGCGGCGACAATTTCAACAGATATTTTGATAAGCTGTATGCTTTATGCGAAGATGACTATACAAAACAGTTCTCTGATCTCCTGCTTGAATGCATGAGCGAGGGAGTCACTTATCAGGATAAGTACTTAACCTGAAAGAAGGTGTAAACACATGAGAAAAGCATTAAACATAGTAATGATCGTCCTAAACGCATTACTGATCGCATTCTATACAATAGTCAAGCTGGCCTACTACAACGACCAGGGAGAACTCGGCGGTAAGAATTCATCAGTTTACGGCACCATCTGGATACCGATAAGCATCCTTATAACCGTTCTGCCCATGCTGGCACAGATCGCTGTAATCGCCTTCCTTAAATTCAAGAAGCAGTTATTCGCATTCGTGGCTCCGCTCGCACTCTGGTTCTTCGATTACTGCTTTGAAGTGGTATCGCTCCTCGGCGCAGCAGCGTGCCTTGACGATGAATGGGGCGAAATGGCACTCAAGATGATGGGTCTTCTTACGATCTTTATAGTTCTTGTTGTGCTTTCTCTGATCGCCTTCATAGTAGACATAAAACAGACCAGGAAGAAAAAGCTCGCAGCTCAAATCTGACCTCAAGACTCCGGTACTTACCGGAGTTTTTTATTGCAGTAATCAACAAACAACCTTGTCATTACTGATTGTTTGCGCTTCTCCTTAAACGGATAATCAGCCTGTCGAACAAAGACACTGAATTGAAAAAGGAGAAAACAAACATGACAAATTACACAATGAACAATGAGAAGAAGGCAATCGATGAACTCGATTTTGACGATCTCGAGAGCGTTTCCGGCGGCGGAATGAAGCATATCATACAAAAGGGTATAGATATACTCTGGCATCTCTTTGATTAATATAAGATAATCTGTAAACTGGACCCTCAGAGTGATCTGAGGGTTCTTTATGTTAAAATGTCCCCAAATATAAAGCAGGGGACATATATGAAAAAGGCGAAAAAAATACTATTGCAGGCCGCTTCATTGATAATGACAGCAGTGCTGTTCACAGGCTGCTACTTTCCATTGACGCTTGAGCAGAAGGGCTGGATAAAAAAGATCGAGAAGTACTATCCTGACGATTCATTCGAATACGTTGGACACAGCACGGTATCCATGGGATGCACAAGCCCTTCCTGCATAAGCCTTGAATCTGAGAACTTTCCTGGCGTTGATGTTCAGGTCTACGAGAAAGACGGAGAACTCTACAGCAATTATCCGCTTTACTATCACGAGGAAGCTGTTACTGAATACATCACCGATCTGCTCATTTCCTGTTTCGGATGCGATTACGTTGAAATCGATATGACCGACACCGTTGATAAGCCCCTCAAATATGTGAGTGACGAAAAGTATATTAGAAACTATGCCGTCCATCACTATATTGCATACGTGTACTATGAAGAAGGCCGCCCTTATCCGACTGAGACCGAACTCGAAGAGATGGCACTTGAGTATTTCCAGTATATAACCACAGATAACGACTGGCAGGGAAATGCGTTCAGACTGTGTTTCCGCCGTCCGGGAGACGAGACACACGGCGCCAATCTTGATATGGATTACCAGTTCGGTCTGCACGACGGAACCGCATCTCTCTACAACGCAAAAGAGAAATACTATGTGTTCAAAGGACCGCTGGAAGATCTTATTTAACGTTGTTCTTAATAATACAAACTTACAGCACCTCTGCAAAGGGGTGCTTTTTAACGCATAATAGTACGTTTTATGGCACTATCTGTTTGTTACTATTTAATCGGTAAGGATAGATCACACGCACACATGATTGTTAAGGAGGAAATGCCATATGATGGTCAGCCCGGAATGGTTCATTGAAGAACTGAAAGACAAGAAATACAAAGAACTACTCATTGTCCGTGACAAACTGATCGAATCCATACGTGAATTCGAGACCAAGTCTTACGATCCGGAACTGAATCTCATTTGTCCTTCGCCGGCAGTTGTTTATCAGATGAATCTCCAGTATCTTGGAAAACTTTGTGAACTCATCTACGAGAAGTACAACGGAGAATATGTCATGGGCGGGGGAGAGGATTTCTAACAACCAACCTTGAAAATGAAATGAACCGCTGAAGTCACAGACCTCAGCGGTTCAAATTCCTATTACTATTATCCCCAGTATTTTGCCTTATCAGAGCAGTGAGAAGTTGATCTGATCTACCAGATCCTCAAGTTCCTCTCTTGTGTGGATGACTTGATTTAAGTCGCTGTCCCACGGCATGATGCTCATGGATACGAAGCTGTCTTCAAGGTCAATGGAGATTACCGCATGACCGTCACTTCTAATGCCAAGATAAACCGTATAGCCATCCTTTGTGACATAAGTCCACTGTTCGTAATTATCGATGTTTCCTACATTGAGATATACGGTATCGAAGTAACCTCTCATACATCTTCTTATCTGGAACTCAATGTTCTTATATGTGCCGTCCAGCTGGAATGTTCCGTCGTCGTACATATATCCGGCTCCGAAAACTTCTTCGGAAAAGACATTGCCAAACTTCTCCCTAACTATATCCGTATCGCAGTCGGATAAGTTCTTGTGAAGCTGGAGATTGTATTTTGCCGTTATCTCATCGACTTTGTCTGCCATCTCCTGTGAGTAGATGAGATAGGCACCGTACTTTTCCTCGAACGGATCTACACCTGTGCGTTTTACTTCCTCATCGAATGCAGTGACTATCGAGAAGTCACGGTCGTAGCCGTCTTCAAACTCGAGCCACTCGCCGGTTGCCTGGAATTCAGGGGAATCAGCGTATCCCTGTAATGAAATAAACTCGCGTTCTGGGAATGTGTAATTCTCGCCGTCTGAATCGACATACGTTTCGTCTTCGGGTGCCCATGTGCTCTTGCCGAAGGTACGGCTTGCAAGTCCGCCGTTGATCGCCGCGAAAGTTGTGATGCCAAGTGCTGATACTACTGCTACGGCAATGAGGACCGTGATTATCGTCTTTTTGGACTTGCGCTTGGGCGCAGCTCCCAATTCGTTAATTTTCATTTTAGTCAACTCCTTTATCCTCTCGGAGGAGACGACGTTGGTTTCTTCAAGATCAACTGAAGAATCTTCGATGTTTTCCATCAGATCACGAATATTTATTTTCATCAAGATCGCCTCCTTTTGTGTTTTTGAAATCGTTGAGGTAATTACGGAGCCGCTCGCGCCCTCGCTTTAATTTGGTCTTGACCGTGGACGGGTTCATCTGCATTTGATTGGCGATAACCGAAACGGTCTGACAGTAGTAATAGAATCTCAAAAAGATCTCTTTATCCGGCTGAGGCATGGAATATACCAGCTTACGGATAACCTGGTCCTGATCTTCTCGTTCAAGGCTGTCAAAAACCGAATCTTCATCTAAGATAAGAATGTCCTCGTCCAAAGGCAGCACTTCAAACCGCTCCCGCAATTTCTGCATGGATAGGCTTCGTGCCACACGGCTCAAATACCCTTTCAGGTTCAAAGGGATAAGGTTGTCCGCAGATCTCCACAAAGTAACGAAAACATCTGCCGTCACTTCTTCCACATCCTCATGGCTCATTGCGCCGGAAAGGATGCTGTTTACCACGGTTCCAACGTAAGCACTGTACTTGTCTATAAACCAAGCAAGTGCTTCCTGATCACCTGATTTCAGTAAGGCCAGTGCCTTTGCGTCATTCAATCGTCTCACCTCAAAATTCATTTTTGAACGGCCGTTCAACTATAATAGTGCATTTTGGGTGCCGATGGTTTCACTTTTCGGGAAAATATTTTTACCACACTTCGAAAGTCTGTATCCTGAGCGTGAAATCTATAGAATAGTCCCTGAATACCAGTCTGTAATCGTGCTCACCGAGTTCGCCCAGTTCGTGGCTGTTAAGGTTGATAAAACGGCAAGTTTCAATCCAGGTATCTGAGTTTCCAACTCTCCTGCAGTTCGATGAATCCGTCTCAAGATAGAAATCACCGGGTGTGATATCAACATATTCATTGCTTTCTTTTACGTAAAGCCTGATGTCATCCGTATTGATAATATTGATATCGAACTCTTTGATTCCTTCAACACCTGAGGCATTGTCAGTTCTGATCGCAAAACAGATGGTCGTAACCTGCGGATCCTTCGGTTCATGGTATACGTTGTATGTTCCCATGGTGTATTTATATGAAGACACACTAACTGATGTTTCACCTCGAGTGACATAGTTCGGGCCTGCTTCATTATCAACCTGAAGTTCAGTCCAGGTGTAGTATTCGCTGTAATTCTCTGTCGTCTCCGCTATATCCTCAATTTCTTCCCAGCTTCCGGTCTCTTCATTAAAGGTCTGCACCTTTCTGACATTTTTTGTTTTCTGAGGAAGACTGTAGTCGAAGCGTGAATAACGCAACTGCATTTTGGGGACAGAATCGTAGCCGAAGAATTCTACGCTGACTACTTCACGGATATCACCGTCTTCAAGATTAAATCCGAAATCCACGACGGTGATCCTTTTATCACATTTCATCTTCATGTAGTAAAGTTCGCCGCACTCGATTATCTCCTGATTATCGAACTCGTAGAGATCATAAAAGCAGTCACAGAGCAGATCACCGTTTATGATGACATTATCAGCACCGATCTGTTTAGGAGAGTGGCTGAATACAAGGATAAAAGCCTGGTCCGTTTCATCATAATCTTGTGCAAGCGCTGCAAACCCGGCCAGATTAGATGCAGGATAGAATCTCCATTCGACATTGTCCGAGAGTTCAAACGGACACTTCTCCAAAACCATGCTTGAAGTAATGTTCGGATTAGTGTTCTTTCCAGGAAAAGAAGTTGTATCAGAATCTGACGATTTCTTGAAAAACAACACAAAAAATACTACCGCCAAAACAACGGTCAGACATACAGCCGCTACTATCAATGGTATTTTCTTTTTCATAATTATTCCCCATATAGATCTCAGTCATACCATCTGCTGTCATCTGCCTTAATGGTACTCCGAAAAAGAAAGAATGACCACAGTCTGAAGATGAACCATAAGTCCAGATGCATAATCACGGCAGCATTTTATTAGCGAAAGAATCACATATACATTCTGTTTTATCCAATATAAAATTATAAGTATAAATCTGCGGTCATTCCGCATGAAATGGGGATCTGTTTATGAAAAATACTATTAAATCATTAGTATCCATTTTGGCATGTTTTATTCTGATCGCAGTTTTCCCTGCAGTAGCTGCATCCGCAGCGGAAGAGTATCCGCTCTGGATCGGCGGCGAAAAGGTTACCTCTGATAACTGCAACGACCTTGCGAATAATCACTGGAGTTACGATCCAACGACTCATACCCTTACATTGGATGATTACGAATACGCTGGGTATGGATATGAGTATACGAATGGCCGTTACTCGCCTATCTATTATAACGGTACCGATGACCTTTTTATTTCCATCGCAGGGGATAACCAAATAACTCAGTCAAATGATTGGGCTTATGATGAAGATCACGTGCTGATGAGTGCAGATTCCAATGCTAATCTGACCATTACCGGTTCCGGCAGTCTTTCATTAGAGGTGACAGATACATATTGGAATGGCCCTGCATTGTCTTGTGCTGGAGATGTGGTAATCAACAGTGGCAAAGTAAATGTTTCTGGCGGTACTGCCGGTATTGATGCAGCCACTGTAACAATTAAGAAAGATATCTCTTCTGTGGTAATAAAAGCAGGTAAGGATGGTGGTAAAGCCGTTACCGGCAACCTGATCAACGAAATAGCCGGCGATGGCAGCGACAAGTGGAACCCTGATACAGCAATACCGATAGATACAACGGGTAGCACAGTGGGGTATAGAGTAGTCGCCTTTACTACTCAAGGATATGCACTTGTGTATTATCCTAATGGCGGTGACGGTTATATGGATCCGGAGATTGTTCAAATGGGTGATAAATATACTTTCCCTGAATGCGGTTTTGAAGCTCCTGATGGTAAAAAGTTTAGTTACTGGGACGTCTCAGGTGTGGATCTGATTGCTGTGCCTGGCCATGAAGAGCCTATTGTCCCTAACCTCCTGTTAGGCGGAAAGATCATTGTCACTGCAAAATGGATGGATGCACCCGCAGCCACAGTCAAGACAGCTCCTAAGGGACAGGATATATCTTATACGGGTTCTGCATTAGAACTTGTTACAGCAGGTGAAGCAGAAGATGGAATAATGCAGTATGTTTTAGGTGAGGATGCAGATACCGCTCCCACAACTGGATGGAGCTCAGATATTCCCACAGGCACTGATGCTAAAACATATTATGTTTGGTACAGAGCAATTGGTGATGCTACCCACAGCAATTCTGAAAAGACGTGCATCACGGTAACCATTAAGAAAGCAGATGTTACTGTAACGGCAAAAGACCAGAAGATCAAGGAAGCAGAGAATTCTGAATCCGGTATTGAATATGCTGTTCTGTCCGGTGCGGCTAGCGGCCACACTCTCGATGAAGTAACGATCACTGCAAATGGTGATAAGCTCGTTGCTTCCGGTGCTAAGATCGTTAACAGCAAGGATGAGGATGTAACAGACAATTACAACATTACTTATGTTAACGGAAGTCTTACCACGATCAAAAAGATCAGCGCAAAAGTTACTTTCATCGTTGTAAACGGAGAATGGGATAAAGGTGGCAGCGACACAATTGAAGTTGTGCTTTCAGGTTATGAAGGGGATACTCTGAAACTTAATGCCAACCAGATTCCCGGTGTCGGGTTAAAGCCTGCTGCCAACTATAAGCCGGGAATTTGGAACAAGACACCTGACACGGCTACAGCCATCACAGACGATACAAACTATATGTATGTCTATGTAGAAAACCCTGTATATACCACTACGGTAGAAGGAAATGGGTATGTACCGGGAAGTGGTAAGGATATTGTATTTACCACAAAGCGTAACTTCGGTGACGAGAAGACATTTGACAGTTTTGCAGATCTCACCATAGACGGCAAACCAGTCAGTGAAGAATACTTTACTAAAGCTCGCGGCAGTCTTATCGTGACACTTAAGGCCTCCTATCTGGATACGCTTGCTGAAGGCGATCACACTATCAAGATCACATTTACCGATGGTGAAGCAACGGTGACATTCAACGTTGCCAAGGCTCCTGCAGCAGTACCGAAGACTGGTGAGGCAGTTAATCCGTATGCAGGGATCTTGCTTCTTACTGGCGCGATGGGATTGGTTATTGTTGTGCCGAAAGCTTACCGTAGAAAAACGAACGCTGAACACAAGGGAAGATAAGTAAGCATATTAAGATGTTTCATATAACAAAGAGTTGTAATGATTAACTATATAAGCCCAGCACATAGGTCTGCTGGGCTTTGTTTTAGCTTGATTTTTAATTTTAGTGGCAAAGTATGTTTTCCCAAGCTCAAGATATCTTGGAACGCAATTGGTGTAAGCAGTGGTGTAAGTGTGATTATTGGCATGCATTTTGAATTTTACGTGTTAATAATTTAAGATTATGTTAATGAAGACATAATCTTACGGAAAGCCGCACTGATTATAATCAGAATAGTAAATACTTATTTTTTATGGAGACTGATTATGTATAAGGTTTGTAAGAATTGCGGCAAACAGTTTGATCTGTCAGTAAAGAAATGCCCTGAGTGTGGCGGGAAGCTCAAAAAACAGTTCACAGAAGAGGAATTGGAGGAGATCAAGAAGCAGAACGATGATTTTACTGCCATCAGCAATTTCATGTTCTAATTCCAAATGACAAAACCGGACAACATTTATGCAAATATAGCTGCTTTGCTCGGATGATATAATATTTACGAAGGGATAATCTTTAGACAGGATGATGGGATATGATAACGGTAAATCTTTATTACAAAGGAAAGAACGGAAGTGCAAGAGCATTTGCCGAAGAAATGGAAAAGTCCGGAATAGCGGATGCGATTCGTGCTGAAAAAGGCAATCTCAGATATCAGTATTTTGTTCCGCTTGATGATCCTGAGACAGTTCTGCTTATAGACTCATGGACGGATCAGGCCGCTATAGATGAGCATCATGCATCACCTATGATGAAGCAGCTTGCTCTATTACGCGAGAAATACGATCTCCACATGACGGTTGAGCGTTTTGTCAGTGATGAATATGATGCGGATAAACAGTTTATTAGAATGTAATATGAACAGCAAGTACGACTAGAAAGATAGATGATAATATCAACATATACAAGGTTAGCATGAATGACGAAGACTACATCAGAAAGTGTTATGAACTGGCCGTAAGCGCTGGGCAGAAGGGTCATGAATCCTTTGGCTCAATATTGGTCCATAACGGAGAAATACTGGAGGAAGCGGAGAATACCGCTGATTTTGAACGGAAGATCTTCGGACATGCCGAATTCAATCTCGTTCATAAATGTGCAAATAAATACTCTGACGACGTGCTGGCAAAATCTGTTTTATACACGAGCTGTGCTCCGTGTGAAAGGTGTCTGGGCGCCATTGCTTCACTTGGTGTTCATAAGGTTGTATGCGGAGTGTCCTATAGAGAGTTTTGCAAGTTGCTGCCTTTCGATTATGAGGAATTGGATCGCGAGGGTTTACTGAAGCAATTGGGTATCGACATGACCATAAACGAGTCCGTTCTCGAGGATGAAGGAATGCATGTTTTCGAGTGGTGTGGAGGCGAGTATCATCCGTTGGAAGATCTGATAGCTGAGATGGATGAAGTAAAGCGTAACCGTAATTAGAAAGGTTAATAAGCAGTATTAACGACTATGAATGACTTAGAAACTATCAGGAACAAATTCCCCGGAATAAGCTGCGCATACAGAGACGCGGCAGGAATAGTCACGACGAAGTGCTTTGGCTTTGCAGACAAAGAAGAGAATGTTCCAGTGGATGAGAACACCGCTTTTCCTGCATGTTCAATCTCGAAATTTATTACTGCCATTTGCATAATGAAGGAATATGAGC
>JAEIGA010009332.1_pt1 | contig 14847 bp, 10 predicted proteins | sample 9270691 | NCBI WGS metagenome assembly JAEIGA01 (sample SAMN17057246, study PRJNA624740) | gut metagenome | biome: biome; isolation source: fecal sample | host: Bos grunniens | place: China: Xizang | collected 2019
ATCGGTGTGCAGTTTGGTTACAACCTTAACGCATTTACTTCATGGGATTGCACCGAGTATATGATTAAGGATTGCCCAATCACTCCTGAGAACCTCGACCTTGCACTTCTTATCCTTCACGACTGGTCACAGTTTATCGCTTTGGACCCAGCCGAGATCGACGAGGAGCGTGGCGTAATCATGGAGGAGCTTCGTACACGTGACGGCGCTAACCTTCGTGCTCAGAATGTGATGTTCAAGAACTTGTTCAAGGGCACTATCTACGAGCAGCGTAACCTTATCGGCTACCTCGATGGCCTTAAGTCTTTCGACCACACTGCATTGGGCGCTTTCTACAAGAAGTGGTATCGCCCAGAGTATCAGGCTATCGTTATCGTTGGTGATATCGACGTAGACGAGGTAGAGGCAAAGATCAAGACCCTCATGGCCGACATCCCTGCTTCACCAGCAGATGCAGCTCAGAAGGAGGTAGTATTCGTTCCTGCTACAGAGCAGCCTATCGTATCTGTATTCTCTGACCCTGAGCTCACACGCTCAAGCGTGATGATGTTCGCTCGCCGCGAGGCTCTTCCTAAGGAGATTAAGAATACTGTTGAGGCTTACTCTTTGGATATCGTTTACAACCTCGCAACAATGATGATGAACAACCGCTTCGAGGAGATCTCGCAGAAGGCTGACGCTCCATTCTTGGGTGGTGGCATGTCTGAGGGTAGCATCGGCGTATGTCCTACTATGGACGCTACAAGCTTCTCTGTTGTTGCTCACGAGGGCCGCATCATCGACGGCTTCCGTGCTATGTACACCGAGATGGAGCGTATGCGTCGTCATGGCTTCACCGTAGGCGAGTTTGAGCGTGCTAAGGAGGAGCTCAAGATGTATGCTGAGCGCCAGTACACAAACCGTAACGACGTGCGCAACGACGAGTATGCACAGCGCTACCTCGACTACTATGCTCAGGGTACTCCTATGATGGACGCTGAGACAGAGTGGCAGCTCGACCAGCAGATGCTTGCAGGTATCAACGTTGACGTCTTCAATCAGCTTTATAGCCAGCTTACAGTGCCTAACAAGAACCTTGTAATCCTCGCTCGTACACCTGAGAAGGAGGGTCTTGCAATTCCTACTGAGGCTGAGCTCTTGGCAGTTATCGCCGAGGTTGAGGCAGCAGAGATTGAGCCTTACAAGGATAACACCGTAATTCTTCCACTTATCGACGAGTCAGTTGCATTGAAGGGCTCAAAGGTGAAGAAGACAGCTAAGAATGAGTCACTCGGCTACACTGAGTGGACATTGAAGAACGGCATCAAGGTTGTTGTTCGTCCTTCAACACTCAAGGCTGACGAGGTGCAGGTTAGCGCAGTATCTAAGGGTGGTAAGTCATTGCTCTCAGATGCTGACTGCTTCACTGGCGACATGCTCGGCATGGTAATGGGTCAGTCAGGTATCAGTAAGTTCTCGGCTACTGAGCTTGCTAAGCAGCTTACAGGTAAGAATGCACACGCCTCAGTAGGCGTTGGCGACTATGAGCACTCAGTAAGCGCTGGTGGCTCACCAAAGGATATCGAGACTATCCTTCAGCTCATCTACCTCCAGTTCACCGACCCACGTTTCGACGAGACAGACCTCAACAACCTTAAGAAGATGTATGTTCCTTACTTCAAGAATATGGAGCAGGATCCTAACTACATCGCAGGTAAGAACTACACTGAGACACTCTATGGCAACCACCCACGTCGCCAGATGACTAAGGCTGAGGACTTCGAGACATTGACTCTTGAGAACTTGGCAAATGTCCACAAGCAGCTCTATAGCTATGCTAACGACTTCCGCTTTGTTATCGCTGGTAACGTAGACCTCGAGACATTGAAGCCACTCGTTGAGAAGTATATCGGCTCATTGCCTACTGCTAAGAAGTCGCAGTACTCTGTTCAGGACGATGGCGTACGTGTTGTTAAAGGTGAGGTTACTAACGACTTCACAGCAAAGATGCAGCAGCCTAAGGTCTCTGTATTGTTGACATTCTCTGGCGACTTGGCCGATAACGCTAAGAACCGCATGGTGCTCAACCTTCTTAGCCGTGCTCTCGACTCACGCTATCTCATCTCTATCCGTGAGGAGAAGGGTGGTACCTATGGCGTGCAGGTTCAGGACGGCATCTCTAAGTACCCTGTAGAGTACTACCAGATGCTCATCGCATTCGACACTAACGAGCAGCTTGCTGACGAGCTTGTTGAGATCTGCCTTGCAGAGATTAAGAAGATCGCTGAGAATGGTCCTATCGCCGAGGATATCGAGAAGTCACGTGAGTTCTTGAAGAAGAACTACAACAACGTTCTTGAGAGCAACGGCGGTTGGATGTCGGCTATCACACGTTGGTATGAGGAGGGCTACAACTACAAGGAGGAGTACCTCAACTTGGTTGATAGCATCACATACGACGACGTGAAGGCTATGTCAGCTAAGATTCTTGCAGACAATAACTATACTAAGGTTATTATGCGTCCTGCCAAGTAATTTCTTGTGATAAGCCGCAATCTGCGGCACATCTTAAAACGTTGACTGCCCCAGGCTGTACTTCTTGTACTATCCTGGGGCAGTCCCTTTTTAGATGTGCCACATCTCACGACTTCTAACAAGAAATTTCTTTCTCGTGATAAGGGCGCATCTGCGACCTTTCAATCAAAGCCACCAATGGGACGTACGTCAAGTACTACCCATCGGTGGCTTTTTCATGTCAAGGCCACATCTGCAACCCTTCTAACAAGAAATTAGTGCGCTTTGGAATGTGGTAAGAGTTCATCTTCGATACCAAATCTAACCCATTCTGACGAGAAATCTGTCACGCTGATTGAGGTGGTAGATTAAGGAGTTTAATGAATTTAAGGAGTTTAGTGATAGCCTTTCCCTAAGTTCCTTAAATTCCCTAAACTCTCTAAATTCACTCTCTCAGTGCTCCCTATCTCATCTATTCTTCCTCATTACTCTTAACTTTCAGAAAAACACCCTGTTAGCATTGTGTTATCCCCAATATTTGGGGGTGGTGGAGCTCTATTTTACCCATAATTTGCGATTGTGGCTCTAAAGGTTATACTCTATTTTTGCACCGTGAAATAGAGCGTTAAAAACTATGAAGAGTAGAACAATCGTACATATTATATTAGTAGCCATATTTGCATTTGTAGCACCTGGGGTGCAAGCCACCGAGCCACCATCACCTATAGGCGTAGGCGTGCGGCTATCGGGAGTGGTGCTCACTGAAGATGGTTCACCACTGCAATATGCTACAGTGGCACTAAAGGGTACTACTCAGGGCACTACTACCGATGCCGAGGGGCGTTATGAGCTAAGTGTGGCGCCTGGCGAGCACTGTGTAGAGGTGTCGATGCTTGGATATGATGCTGAGCAACACACCATAGTAGCAACTAAGGCTCGTACGGAGCTTAACTTCGAGCTTGCCGAGTCCTTGACACGCATCGACGAAGTGGTTGTCAGTGCGTCGGGCGTAGCTCAGCTCCGTCGCTCAGCATTCAATGCTGTGGCGCTCGATGCCCGTGCGCTAAGCAACTCGTCTAAAAACCTCTCAGATGCTCTTGCCAAGGCTCCAGGTCTTAAGCTCCGAGAGTCGGGAGGCGTAGGCTCCGACATGGCCATTACCGTTGATGGCTTCACGGGCAAGCATGTCAAGATATTTATCGACGGCGTGCCTCAGGAGGGTATGGGAGGCTCATTCTCACTTAACAACATTCCTGCAGGCTTTGCAGAGCGCATAGAGGTGTATCGTGGTGTTGTGCCCGTGGGCTTTGGCTCCGATGCTATTGGTGGCGTGGTCAACATCGTGACAAACAAGAACCGTCGTCGTTGGTTTGCCGATGCCTCATACTCCTATGGCTCGTTCAACACCCATCGTTCAAACATACATGCTGGACAGCGGTTCGAGAATGGCGTTATGTGGGAGGTAAATGCCTTTCAGAATTACTCGGACAACAATTATACGGTAGAGGCGTCGGTGGAGGATTTCGAGACAGGACGCATCGACAAGAGCAAGAAGGTGAGCGTTGAGCGCTTCAACGACCGCTACCACAACGAGGCTATCGTAGCAAAGATAGGTGTTGTAGATAAGAGCTGGGCTGACCGCCTTGTCTTCGGTGTTAATCTTTCGCAGATGGCAAAGCAGATACAGACGGGTGTGCGTCAGGATATCGTCTATGGTGACAAGCATCGCAGCTCTCGCTCGTTGCTCCCCTCGGTGGAGTATCTCAAGCGCAACCTTTTGGTTGAGGGTCTCGACCTCACGCTAACGGCAAACTACAATCGTGATGTGGTCATCAACGTAGATACAGCACGATACAAATATAATTGGTTGGGCGAGAAGCACCGCCTAAACTCGCCTGGCGAGCAGTCGTACATGCACTCACAGGCGAAGAACAACAACTGGAATGCCACCATGATGCTAAACTATCGTCTCGGCAAGAGTCATACCTTCACCTTTAACCACGTCGTCAATGCCTTTAGTCGAGGCAATACGTCGCTGCTTGCAAATGAGCCACAAGAGAGCAACATAAACAAGCGTACGCTGAAGAATATCACGGGCTTACAATATCGTTACCGCCCATCAAGGCGTTGGAATATCTCGCTCTTTGCGAAGTATTACGACATCTCGGCATCGGGCCCTGTGGCTGTCGATGCCAACCAAAGCACCTTTGTTGAGGCCTCACGACGCAATAGCGCCTTGGGCTATGGTGCTGCAACATCGTGGTTTATTGCCCGTGATCTGCAAGCGAAGCTCTCCTACGAGAAGGCATACCGCCTACCTACCATTGAGGAGATGTTTGGCGATGAGGACCTTGAGATGGGCGACATAGGCATACGTCCCGAGCGTAGTGACAACCTTAACCTAAACCTTAGCTACTCGCTTGACTTTGGCGCTGAGCAAAACCATAATATATATGTTGAGGGTGGCATCTTCTGGCGCAACACCAATGACTATATCCAGCGCAACATTGTCGATCTTAGTGGCGGTAAGGCTGCTGCAAGCTACATAAACTATGGCCGTGTGATGACCCTTGGTGGCAACCTCTCGGCACGCTATACGCTCTCGAAGTGGTTGTCGGTGGGTGGCAACATAACATATATGGATCTACGTGATAATATGCCTATTGCCATCGGCACTACGTCGATGCCAAATCTCGGCTACCGCAACCGCATGCCAAATGTTCCATACCTATTTGCCGATGCCGACATAAGCTTTACATGGCACGATGCCTTTGCCGAGGGCGATGTTATAACGCTTACTTATGACAATCAATATCTGCATAGCTTTTATTACTATTCGTCGCACATAGGCACCAATAAAGGTGACTATATGATACCAACCCAATTTTCGCACAACCTCTCGTTGGGCTACTCATTGCAGGGTGGTCGTTACAACCTCTCGTTGGAGTGCCGTAACCTTAGCAACGAGCGCCTCTACGACAACTTCAGCCTTCAGAAGGCGGGACGTGCCTACTATGTGAAGCTTCGTGTGATGTTTGGTGGAAACTAACAAAATAATAAAAATAGATAGTATGAGAACAAAGATTTTATTTAAGCTAAGCATTGCGGCATTAGCAATCATTGCCGCTGTGGCGTGCGAGCCGACTAATGGTAACAACCCAGGAGGGTATGACGATGGCGTTGAGCGCCCATACGTTATCGCCTCGGAGGGAGTATTCTCCAACACAACGACAAATGCTCTGCTCACGGCATCAACCCTCGATAGCGGTGTTGTGGGCATGGAGCAGGGCTTGGTTAATGATGGCGCATCGTATTGGGTATTTTGGAGGGATAAATACCTCTATGGTCTAACCTACAATCAGGGCAATGCTGGCACAACACGTTCCTACGTAATGAATAGCGATTATACTCTTTCGGCACGCCCAGCGGAGTATGCCGTAAGACGCTTTACCACAGTTGGCACTTTCGATAAGTATGTTATGACAACATCTACGGGAGATGGCGCTAAGGAGTTTGCCGACGAGAATGGATACCTACCTAAGACTATCCTTGTGTCGCTATTAGATGTTGAGAGTGAGGTATATACAACAAACAACACCCTCGAGGAGCACTACATTGCTGAGAACTTCTTGGGCAATGGCGAGTATGTGACGCTGGCAGGTATCGAGGAGGTTGATGGCGAGATATTCTCGGCAGCTGTGCCCATGGGCCTTAGTCAGTATGGCGTGAAGGCCGAAGGTGGTAAGTGGGTACGTGAGGGCTTCGCTGACCTCGTTAAAACGGAGGCAGGTGGCTCGGGCAGTGGCTCATATAAGGAGGGAGAGTTGCAGTGGACTCAGTATCCCGACGAGTGCTGGATAGCCATCTTCGACGATGAGACGCTAAGCCAGAAGCGCCTCTTGCGCACCAACAAGATTAGCTATGCTGCTGGTCGCAACAAGTCGCAGTACTACCAGATGGTGTGGCGTGCCGAGTCGGGCGATGTATATGTATTTTCGCCGTCGTATGCCAAGACTATGGCCGATGAGCGTCAGCGAACAGTGCTCCCTGCGGGCGTGGTGCGCATCAAGGCGGGAAGCTATGAGTTTGATGATAGCTACTACGTAAATATCGAGGCGCTGGCCGATGGTCGTTCGTTTCAGCGTGCATGGTATGTTGGAGGTGCTAAGTTCTTGATGCTTATGTATTCAGAGCCTCTTGCCCCAGCAAAGACCATGGTGGCTAATGAGTTGGCGCTTTTCGATGTTGAGAAGATGACGCTTACGCCTGTTGTTGGGCTTCCTGCCACCGACACAATCTCGGGCTTCGGCAATGCTCCCTATTCTGAGAATGGCAAGGTATATGTCGCTGTGACCGTGCAGAATGACTATCCAGCAATATATGTCATAAATAGCGAGACTGCCGAGGCTCAAAAGGGCCTAAGTGTTGAGGCTACAAAGCTTGGAGGCATAGGTCGTCTGTCGCCAATTAACTAATTTCGAAATAAATCATTACCTTTGTGTCATGATTCGCAAACTATTCAAACAGCTACATATTTGGCTATCGATACCTTTGGGTGTTGTCATGTCGATAACCTGCTTTACAGGTGCGGTACTCATTTTCGAGGGGGAGATAACCCGCTTTATCTATCGTGACGTGTACTATGTCGATGAGGTTGGCAGTGCTCCGCTGTCGATAGACGAGATTGTTGCCACGGTTGAGCCTGCGCTTGTTGAGGGTCAGAGTATTACGAGCATCACGACCTTCAGCGATGCCGAGCGTAGCTACGAGGTTGCACTCTCTGCACCCGAGAGTAAGACCCTGCTCGTAGATCAGTATTCGGGCGAGATACGTGGCGAGACTCAGAAAATAGAGCTCTTCCGCACAATGTTTCGTCTGCATCGCTGGCTTATGGATAGCCGACCTGCCGATGGTGGGGTGTTCTGGGGTAAGCTCATTGTGGGTATCTCGACACTTATGATGGCACTCGTGATACTTACGGGTATTGTCATCTGGTGGCCCAAGAGCCTCAAGATGTGGCTTAGTCGCTCGAAGATGGCTTTGCGTCTTGGCTGGCATCGCTTTTGGTACGACCTACATGTGGTGGGCGGAATATATGCGACGCTGCTGCTCCTTGTCATGGCACTTACGGGCCTCACATGGTCGTTTACGTGGTACAACAAAGGCTTCTATGCTCTCTTTGGTGCTGAGGCTTCTCGGGGCGGTAAGCATGGCTCCAAGGGCGTGGTGCGTGAGGGTGGTGACACCGTAACAGACTATCTGCATTGGCAAGATATTTATGAGAGGCTTGCTGCAGCCAATCCCGATGCTCCGAAGATAACCATCTCAGATGGCGCCGCCTCGGTAGCCCCCGTAGGCGTTATCAATAAGCGAGCTACGGATAGCTACACCTTCGACACGACTACGGGGGAGATAACCTCTGAGGATTTGTATCGAGATAGGGCGAAGAGTCGCAAGCTGCGAGGCGTGATATACTCCTTGCATGTGGGCAACTTCGGTGGCATCTTCACCCGTGTGCTCTGGTTTTTAGCCGCCATGCTTGGTGCTACGCTTCCGCTTACGGGCTACTACCTATGGATAAAGCGCAAGTTTTTTCGTAAAAATATAAAATAGTAATTAAAGGGCGAAACATGATTTTCGCCCTTTATTATGTATGTATGCCCCTAACTTATAGTGTTTTAGTGCAAAACACACTGTTTAATACTCTTGATAAAAAGGATAAAAAATAAATGTATTAAGCAAAAAATATTTGCAGCTGCAAAATATTTTATATCTTTGCACCGTTAGATTATCGTTAAAATTACTTTGTGCATGAAATTTGCACTTGGTGTGTAAACAAATAAAAAGAAGATATGAAAAAGATTACAATTATTATGTTGGCTCTTGTTGCCATGCTCTCTCCCGTTGCAGCATCTCAAAGAGCAATGACCGACCATGACCGTCGTATAGAGTATTCACAGCTTCCAAGTGAGGCTCAGACATTTATTAAAAAGTACTTCGCTGCTGAGCGAGTTACCTTTGTGGAGATGGACGAGGGTATAGTGTCGAACGAGTATAAGGTGGTCTTCGAGAGTGGCCTGAAGCTCGAGTTTGATGGTGCAGGCAACTGGACAGAGGTGGACTGCCGCCATGAGGCAGTGCCCGCAGCACTTGTGCCTAAGCAGATTGCCTCGCACGTAGCGGCTAAGCATCACAATCAGAAGATTGTGGAGCTAAAGCGTGAGCGCCACGAGTGGGAGGTGAAGCTTAGCAACGGCCTCGATCTAACCTTCGACAAGAAATATCGACTCACAGATGTCGATGATTAATCTCTAATAATCAGTGTAATAAAGCTTATAATCATGAAAAAGATACTATTTTTTGCCGTAGCCATATTTGCGATGTTGGCTGTCGGCTGCGACAAGGATTATAGCCCGTCAACAGATATGCGTGCCAATTTCCAGCAGGCATATCCCGACGCTGTGGACGTAGAGTGGGAGCGTGACCACAAACATATCGTTGCCGAGTTTAAACTCCCTGGTGTATCGAACGACTGCGAGGCGTGGTTTACGAAAGATGGTGTGTGGGTGCTCACAACCTTCGACATAAAGTATTCGGAGTTGCCTGAGGCTGTGCGCAACTCTTTTGAGAGCGAGTATGGCTCGATGACACCCGTAGATAGTGTGACACATGTTGAGCGTAGCAATGGCGACGATCTCTACTTTGTCGAGATTGAGAATGTCGTAGATAATCAGCTCGTCGACCTCTTCTTGGATTATGATGCCACAGGTAAGCTGTTACGCACGTGGGTCGAGGTGGAGTACTACGAGAATATATACTACTACTTGTAGATAGGGTAGTTGGCTTTGAATCGAGTTTAGGGGCGAGTGAATGGTGCTATAATCACTGTTCATTCGTCTTTTTTTGTTGTAAGCTGCTCGATTGTCGAGCCATAAATATGCGAAAAATATTGCGAATATGCAAATAAAATGGTTGCGAGTTTTTAAGTTTGCTAAATTATGACTATTTTGCCACGTATATTTATATATGCATAGGAGAAGACACATACTATTATTAACCAATTTTTTATGAAGAATTTACACTACATCTTTGCGTTTGCAGCATTTATTGCGAGCTTCGCAATTAGCGCATGTACTCCTGACACCCCCGAACCAGGTCCAGGCGCTACCTCAGCTGAGGTTATAGTAGGCGAGCCTACTGCAGCGACGGTAGAAATTACCGTGAAGACATCGGGTATCAAGGAGTTTGCATACATCCTCGACAAGGATGTTGCTGCAACTGCAATCCTTGCAGGTGGTACTAAGATTGAAATTGAGAACACTGATGGTGTTAGCGAGAAGAAGGTAGCAATCCAGGGTCTCGAGCCAAGCACCTCTTATAAGGTGTACTTTGCATTCCGTCAGGTAGATGGCAAAATCTACGATGGTGTTAAGGTTGCTGAGTTTACCACAGGCAGCTATGGTGACAACGTGCTAACTGTTGTTGAGCAGAAGTACGACGGCTTTGCTATTCATGTTCAGGTTCCTAACGAGGTAAAGGAGCGCAAGAATGCTTTGCGTTACTCAACATCATCGCTCCCAATGTACAACTACAGCAAGCAGGAGGGTGCTATGGAGATCGACATGATGCTCTTTAACGCTGGTCAGTACATCACTGATGACAAGACTATTCGCTACGACGAGTATAACAACTATGAGCGTGACGAGGAGGGTAAGATTATCGAGGGCGGTGCAGAGTTCTCTGATCCTAAGACTCCTGGTGAGCCTGGCGTATTCCTCATTGGTGAGTATGCCTTCATGGAGGATCCTAACGAGAGCTTCCACCTTATTGACGAGGATGGTGACGGTACATACGATAAGTTTGAATCGGTAGTAGGCGAGGATTCAGGTGTTGGTGCTATCTGGGCATTCCCTGCTGGTTGGAGCAAGGGCTACTATCTCCCTATGTATGACTTTGTTACTTGGGCTAACGAGTATGGTACTGATTCTTACGATGGCGAGAAGTACTGGAATGGTTACTACGAAAAGCTATATGTTAGCACTATCGAGCCAGATACGTTTGAGGGTACTGTTGACATCAAGGTTTCTAACCTTACTCCAATTGATGCCGAGATTACATTCACAGCATCTGACGAGGTTGCCTTCTACAACATTTTGGTCTGCACAGAGAGCGAGTATCAGACTCAGGTTATGCCATTGCTTGATAACAATGAGGAGCACTTGCGTTGGTTTGTAGGCTCTTACTTTGCTATGATGTCATTTGGTACACAGGTGTCTGCAGACCCTGTTACTGTGCTACACCTTAACGCTGCAGAGTGGAGCAACGGTTGGTTTGTTGACACTAAGGGCTTGGCAGGTCAGGATATCCGTGTGTTGGTTACTGCTATGGGTGATCGTGATGGTAAGACACAGATTTTCACATCTGAGACATTCACGCTTCCAGAGGTTACTCTTCCTAAGCCAGAGGTTGTTATCACACCTGTTGAGTCGAATGATCCATACTCTGTAACATTCAACATCAAGAACCCTAACTACGCAACAAACGAGATTACTGAGGCTTACTTCGCATGCAACTATGTTCGTGAGTTCGACCAGATTCTTAAAGAGTACTCTTACACAGAGCTTCTTATGTCTATGGGTAACCCTCTACATGTTGACATGACCGCTATGGAGCAGATTAACTCTGAGAAGGGCTTCAACTTCACTATCGCAAGCCGTGAGGATGCTACAACACGTCTTGCTATGCTTGTTTACAACTGGGAGGGCTCTGGTAATAATCCTGATGCTACTGGCTCAACTGCTGTGGCCGAGGTTAAGACCCCTAAGGCTAACTACCCTGCACGTTCAGAGTCGGAGCTCTTCACAAAGCTTGTTGGCGAGTGGGAGGCAACAGCTCCTATGCAGGAGTGGGTTGCTGAAACAGAGACCCAGGCGGGCTACTGGAAGAGCGTAGGTAACTACACCTCACCTGTGACTATCGCTTCGGGTATCGAGTATCCTGAGGAACTCTCTAAGGAGATTTATGACCTCTATAAGAGCTGGGGTATCGACCGAGATAAGACTGACGCTCTCTACGAGGAGTTCAAGAAGATGGCAAAGGATTATAACCAGCGTACACGTGGTTTCAACCGCTTGTTGTGCCTCGGCTACAACTTCACTGACCCTATGTACAACCTTGACGTAGTTCAGACTCCTTACGACTTGTTCATCTCAAGCGAGTTCTCAGTAGCTACTGTTGCTGATATGTTCTACGACTTCGGTCCAAAGTGGAACCTCGAGATCGACGAGCAGGGCAACGTAACATTGCCTATCAACATTGAGCGTGAGTTCCCAATGTCGGCATTCTACTACGGTATCGACTATACATTCTATATGTTGGCTATCGGTAACTCATCATATTTGGGCGCTCCTACTTATGATAAGACTGGCAAGCTTGTTCTTGACTCTCGCTTCCCTGTTGAGGTATCTGAGGATTACAACACAATCACTATCAAGCCTATTCTCTACAACTATACCGATGCAAACAACCAGCCAGCTGTTGAGACCTACTACCCATGTGTAGCTCAGCTCCAGTATGGTCAGGCAACACCTCTTAACCCACGTATTTGTGGCGACGTAGTACTTAAGCGTAAGGCGGGTGCTGGCAAGAGTGCTGTGGCTAACAAGAGTGTTAGCAAGGCTGCGGTTAATAGCGTAGAGGCACTTGGCGATGCTCCTAAGGCTAAGCAGCGTACCTACTCAATGACACCACTTGTTGTTGACGAGTCTAAGGTTGCTAAGCCACTCATCATCGAGCCTATCGATCGCTCTGAGGAGGCTTACCACGCTCGTGTACGTGCGTTGTTTAAGAAGATTTATGGTTTTGATTTTCCTGCGAAGAAATAATTTCTCGTGAATTTCTTGTGATAAGCCGCAATCTGCGGCACATGCTTAAAAAGTTGACTACCCGAGGCTGTACTTTTTGTACTATCCTCGGGTAGTCACTTTTTAGATGTACCACATCTTACGACTTCTAACAAGAAATTTATTTCTCGTGATAAGGGGTCATCTTCGACCTCTCAATCATTGGGCTGAATAGGACGTACATCAAGTACTACCTATCCAGCCCAATTTCATGTCGAGGCCAAATCTTGCCACTTCTAACAAGAAATTGTATCTCGCTTAGTGAGGTGTAGTATAGCGCAAAGATTGTAGATTGCTGGTTAAACGCTATCAAAATAATGAGTAGTGAGTAATTAGTAAAGAGTAATATTTTCTATTTGTTATTACTCACTACTCATTAATATATTCCACATTTTCACTTCTCACTTATATAGGCTTTATCCCTTTAGCCACGTGTGCTTTGCCACGCTATAGATTGGCACAAAGGGGAGTATTAGTGGGCGCTTGTCGATATATCTCTGGAACTCGGGGTCGTTGCCATAGACCTCGTTTTGGCGTAGTTCGAGGCGGCGAGCACCACTAAACATAACATATACGATGCCGATATAGCCGAGGGTGGCGATGACCCATTGACCGAGGGTGCAGCATGCGCCGAGGCAGATGATAAAACTACCTGTCCACATAAGCACCTCGCCAAAGTAGTTAGGGCAGCGGACAAGGCGATAAAGGCCCGTGTCGACAAATCTATGCGGATTAACCCTCTTTGCTCGGCTCTTCTGGGCGTCGGCAACCATCTCAATAATCACGCCCACGGCAGCAACAGCAGCACCTGCCCATGCCCATGCCTCGCTGACAATAGCGCCATGCGCCTTGTTAAAGAGGTAGAATGTTGCAGGGCTCATCTGACCAACGTAGAGCAGTGCGCACGACACCCATATCATAGCCATAACGAACACAGGCTTCTTGGTTGTGTTATCGGGTTGGTACAGAATCTTCTTATACGATGCCGACTTACGTTCGCGAAGCAGGAGGTAGAGTGCCAGGCGTATGCCATAGATGAAGAGTACGCCACAGAGGATTGCTATAGGCAGTGTCATCGTGTTATAGAAGATTACGGCAGTTGCCACGGCGAGTGCCGAGATCGATAGCCCGTAGCCGATGCTGAAAAAGTAGATGAAGTAGATCCAGCCGACGGCAGACACGAGGAATGATATTCCCAAAAGAGTGTACAAGTAATCCATAATATTGGGGTTTTAGTTAGACAACTATACAAAGGTAGCTATTTATCTCGGTATATTGTCACTTACTCATAAAGTTTTATGGCAATAATTTTGCCTATATGCCGTTTCGATTATAGTAAAATGCTAAAATCCTATACTATGAAACGACTACTATTGTTGGCCATGGCTCTTGTAGGTGCTACCATGGCCTATGCACAAGAGGATTCAGCCTCGGTAAATGTCACTGGCTATGCTGAGGTGGAGCTCGTGCCCGACCTCTTTACGCTGCGCATAACCATTGCCGAGCGTGATTCCAAAGGTAAAATCGCTGTCGACGAGCAGCAGCGCTCGATGATAAAGGCACTCAAAGGCGTTGGCATAGATACAGAGGAGGCTCTGAAGCTGGCAAACAGCAGTATCGACTACTATCGTCGTGGCGATTCACTGAATACTATCTGCTACGAGCTAACGCTAAACTCCTCCGAGGAGCTCGGCGCAGCGTTCCGTGCCCTTCAGCCTCTCGGCCTCTCGAGCGTAGATATCACCCAGGCGACCTGCTCGACACTTGATGAGTCGGTTGCTGAGCTGCGCCGCCAGGCAATAATCAATGCACGCACTAAGGCTAATGACTTTGCCGAGGCTATCGGCCAGAGCATAGGCTCGTGTACCTATATCAACGACTACAACACCTCGACACACTTTAATGCCACTATGCTCAAGAGTAGAAATGGTGTTGCTGAGGCTGCGTACTACGATTCTTCGTCTGAGCCGCAGTTAGATTTCCGTAGCGAGAAACTTACATATAGCGTTCAGGCACGCTTTGAGCTGCTGCCTCGAAGGTGATTTCCCTTATATATATTATATACATAGGTATAGACAGCAATTTTTAAGATTTTTTCAAATTTATTGAAATTTTTTGCGAAAAAGTTTGGAGAATAGAAATAAAGCACTACCTTTGCACCCGCAATCAGAAACAAACACGCTTCTGAATGCAGCGAAGATAGGTTCTTAAAAATTTTTTGAAAAAAGTTTCCAAAAAATTTGGTGGTTTCAAAAATATGATTTATCTTTGCACCCGCTTTCGCCTCTAAAACGGCGATGAGCTAAAAAAGGTTCTTAGAAAAAATTTTTTGAAAAAAGTTTCCAAAAAATTTGGAAGTTCAAAAATAGTTCTTACCTTTGCACCGCTTTTCCGCTCTAAAAAATTAGACGGTCTGGTGATGAATGTTCTGATGAAAATTAGAATATAGTTC
>JAEIGA010009333.1_pt1 | contig 14847 bp, 17 predicted proteins | sample 9270691 | NCBI WGS metagenome assembly JAEIGA01 (sample SAMN17057246, study PRJNA624740) | gut metagenome | biome: biome; isolation source: fecal sample | host: Bos grunniens | place: China: Xizang | collected 2019
CCATTTGTTCCAACCACATAAGGCATTCCTGCACTTAATGTTGCACTCTCTAAGCCTGTATTGCTGACTGTAATTTCAAGTCCTGTAGCAGAACCTTCCAAACGTTCTGTTCCTACAAGAGAAGCTACAGATTCAAGGTCTTCATTAGAACAGTTAGCAGGATTAAACTTGTTATCAAGTGTAACACATACGTTGTTAATAATCTCATATCCTTTAGCAATAGCTTTAAGTATAAGATAGACTACATTTGTGTTAGAACGAGAAATTGTATTAGGAGCAATAAGTTCATCAAACTCATCACACATTTTTGTAAGGCTTTCATCAAACGTCATTAACTGCATTATGCTACCTCTCTCAATGAATATGTCAGAACAGACTGTCCTGAATCAGTTACCACTGTAGAAAACTCTACCTGCACATTGGTAGCTACTTGATTAACAGCATTGGTTATTTGTTCCATTAACTGTAAAGCATTTACCTCTCCAAGTAAAGTTTCAGACCATTGTACTCCGTCATTTAGGTCTAATGGGTCGAGACCACGTTGGAATATAGTAGCTAAAGCACACGCTTGTTCTCTTTCATCTTTTCCTGTTACTGTTTCACAGTTTAATACTTGGTCAGCTGTTAACGTAACATATAGATTTCCATTCTCATAGCGTACTTTATCAGAATTAATAATGAGCCTATTACCCTCAATTTTAACATCAGCTATCTTTTTCAAATAATCAAGTGTCCAAATATTATCCCTAATTGAATAATCCGATTCAACTTCAATTAAATCAGGGATAATATCAATTATATTAGGGGTAATGACTTCAGCATATCCTGAAGGTTGGAGAACTTCTTCTTTTTGGTATACCTTAACATCCATACGAGTATTATACTTCGCTTAATAAGAATCGTCAAGTTAATACATCTGTCTGTCCTGCATTTGTTATTTGTATTGTTACAGGAATATTGGAGGTTGCTCCTGAAGAAGAATCAGTGAAAGTAAGGGTTTTAGTTGCACTGTCTCCTTTCTGTACAGCCTGCTTATTTGCTGAATCAAGAACATCAGCATTAGTTCCTTTTATAGTAATAGTTCCTGAAGGACAGGCGAGATTGCCTGAAGTTATAGCTGTTAAGGAAACATCTATATCTCCAAAATATACACCATTATTCCCTACAAGTATATCTGCGGAAGGAGAAGTAACAATATCTATTTTCGTAGCACTTTGACCTGAAGTTATCTTTACCTCACATCCTTTAACTGCTAATTCACTCATACTTAACCCTTTATTTTAAGCTTTCCATTTATAATTATTCCTTTGCTACCACTTATTCCGTTTTTAGTAGATTCTAGCTTACATCCGTTTGCGTCCTGCATGAGCATGTTATTAGCTGTAAACTGAAGCTTTGTATTACCGTCTTTATGCTCATAAGACAAATAACCGTCGTTCTTTGCTTGTATAACACCTGAGTATTTAGACTTACTTGAATCGTACGAACCAAAACTTATAGTAGCAGAGCCATCAGGATTCAGCACAGAAATGCTTTTATATTTGCTTGCATTTGAATCGTACCCTACATTTGCTGTTACTGTTCCATCATTTGCTACAGTTATTGTGGTTATATCTTTTACGTTCAAAGATACATCACCGTCAGCACTCACAGCAAAGTTAACCTTATAGACACTGTTATCTTTATCATAAATCAAGCCTAAGGTTACAGCTCCGCTTTTCAAAACAGAAAGAGAAACATTATTATAGTCATTATCACTGTCATAACCGAGGAGCAGATTCAAAGCTCCTTCAGCAGTAAGGTCAATACTGTTTTTATGAGCAGAAGGACGAAACTGATTATACAAGATGGCTACACAAGTCATTTTGTTGTAGCCTCTGAGATTTTTATTTACAATAACCTCTGTATTTTCAGTAACTTCAAACATTGCAGAATCATAGCCTCTTGGAGACAATACTAAAACTTTATCTCCTTCTTTTGGAGTCATGTTTACTGATAGTACTGAAGAGCATGGACTAACGAGCATACAGGTAACTATAGTAGTATTTTCAGGTCTGTCTGTAACAGATAATAAAACCTTTACTACGCTTCCTTCTCCGAGTACTTCCTTTACTGTTCCCCAATCAACTATCAATGTTCGATTGATTAATCCTCTGACCATTTCTGATTCAGAGAATGATACTGCTCTCTGAGCAGAGTCTCCTGTCATTTTAAGCTCCTTTATTTTCCTTACTTCCTGTACAGACAATTGTACACTCATTTATATTCTCTACTGTAGCAAAAGAGACTGTCATGTACAAGGCATAAAACTTACTTTCTACAACACTAAAATCTGCTAAGTACGAAACAATTCCTCCTAGTGCATATCGGCTCTTGAACTTAATCATGTCAAATGGATTAAGAAAGTAGAAGAAAGGACAGACGATTGTGCATAAAGCGTCTGTAGTTATGTTCGAGACAGCAGGAAGGATGTTATGATAGATTGTGTCTACGACACTTCCTGCTTCAAGAAGGTCTTTGTCTTCATACTTATACAGCTTCAAAGTCTCTGCTAACTTCTGTGAATCTCCTGTTTCATCTGCAAGAAAAGCTACATAGTTTCCATCCAAAAGAGCCTTAAAGCCAATATCTAAACCAAGTTCGTCTCTAAGGATATTCATTGCCTGCACAACACTATCAGAATAATGGCTTGTGACAGTCTTTATTATTTTTTCACCTGATTTTGATACAGCTGTAAAAGCTTTCTCAGCTTCTTTACTTGCTTTCAAAAGTTCACTTGAAGCAAATACTTTTACTCCGTACTTTTCAGCTTCCAAGTCATTCATTGTTCCTGTCTTTTCATCTAAAACGATTGCTCCGCTGTTTACAGTTTTTCGTACAAATCTCTTAGTGATGTTCCAATAAACATAATCCTTAAAGTAATCATTATACTTTAGCTTAGGATTTTTTATATCCTCATAAACAGTTTTCTTAATTTCCTTTCCCTGAAGTTGAATAAGAGGAGGAATATAACAAGTTCCTACATATCCATGAATGTGAAGAACACTGTCAGGAGGAAGGCTGTCGGTCTGTACATAACCTCTTGATACATCTACAGTAAGAGTATCAACATTAAGTTTATGACTAAAATCAAAATACTCAGCGATAGTTGCAGGCTTATGATTAAACTGACCTATGTAACCCATTTGTACTTCAACTTGAGCAAGAGGATAGCTCATAGCATTAAAAGCCATTAAGCTTCTTCCATCTGCTGAAAGCATTGTAAAGTTATGTACAAAAATATCAATCTCAATTGCTGTTCCTGAAGCAATCTGCTTATATTGAACTTTAATTGAAGGTTTATGTACATACCGACGGATATAGCAGTCCTTTAGTTCAAGATAACTTGCTTCTCCTGTAGCCATCTTGCCTGTATTCTTATAACACAGCTCCCAATCACTTCTGATTACATACTCATCGTGTTTAATTTCTCCCTTACCGTCAATATAATTGGCTGTAGTGAGCTTAAGATTGATGATACGGTCAATCATATCACTTGCTGTGAGAAAGCTTAGATTATTTTTCTTCTCAGAATCAGAGAGAAGGTGAGACTGAAAATCAATCATCACTCACCTCCATAGTACAGTATTGAATGTTATCTTTATTGAGTACCTTACCGAGATATTCTGTATGTGCTGTAGTAATAATAAACTTAGTATTGGCTAAGCCTATAACATTTGCACAAGCTACTTGTTTATCTTCATTTGTTATGAGAGCTATGTTGATTACATTAATATCTGCTTCCGAATTGCCTTCAAGGAGTTCTTCATCTATAAGATTAAATGCAACAAAGCTACCATCTTCTAACTCAATAAAAGCAAAATCATTTGTAAACTGTAAAGCATTTAAATTATAAGTCATTTTTAGCTCCTGTTAAATGCAGTATTGTTTTCTAACGTATCTAATAAAGCTGATATTCCTGCTGTTTTTATTCTACTGCTTAATTCACTTACTTGCAATTTATTTCTAAGATTACTTCCTGTCTGTCTTGTAGTAAGGATTGGAAGCTCTGCTACATTTAATGTAGCTTGAAAAACATTATCCTCGTCTCCTTTCTTTGCAGGAATAAAATTAGTAATAACTACATACTTGAACTTCCAACCATTCCAATACTTCATTCTAAGCATTGTTCTGTTTTCCCACATAGCTTCTAAAGACTCTTTATTAGAATCATCTGTAGTTCCTGACAGACTGTTGGCAACAAAACTCTTTAAGTCAAGCTCTGTTCCTGCACTGTTCAAAGGCAGAAGGTTAAGTGCTTTAATTAAATTAGTTACTAACTCTACACAAGTATTCACATACAAATCTACACCTTTCATTATGTCGTTCTGATACAAGTCACCAAAAGATATTCTCTTACTAAACATTGATTGCTTAAAGTAAGTATCTAAGTTTCTAGGAATAATGACTTCCATTTGATACTGTTTTGGTTTAGTAACAACGTTATCAGCTACTACTCCTAGTAAGCCTCCTGCCACAGAATCAGGATTATCTGCTCGTTTTGAGTTATAAAACAGAAGAGGCTTGGTACTGACTTCAGATTCCATTATCTCTTTCATGTCTTTAACATAAAAGAAAGATATTGGTAATGTGTTTCCCTGCCCTTGCCAATTGGGGTCGAACAGGAATGTCATTTTATTAACTGCGTCTATTGTTTCTTTATCATACTTAACAGCTGTTAGAACATTCAAAGCGTCTACTGAAAGTGCCATAATTTCCTCCTAATCGTTCATTCTTTCGTAACCTGCATTAAGCGTCTTTTCCCATTGGAAAGGTTTATCAATGGTGACATTAGGCACTGTCTTATGCTCCTCATTTACAACCTGTCCTCTGCTGTCTATAGACAGTACCTTGATTATGATTTCTCCTGAAGCATTTCCCTGAGAAACTTCTGTTCTTGTTTCGTACGAACGATATTTCTTAGGAATATCTTTATGCAGGCTATCTACAGCCTGATTTACATTCTTCCATTCTCTTGTAGTAAGACCATACTCGTCAGGAAAATACTGAGCCAAGTCACGTAGGTCTGCCTGTACTTTGTTGCTTACTCCTGTAGCAGAAGTAGGGGAAGCTCCGAACATAAAAATCCTTAACATCTGAGCCTCTGTAAGCTCACCTCTTGCATAACGATTTATAAGACTCTCAGCCGAGGTATTAGCTAAATCAGCGTCTATGGTATCTCCATAACCTTTCTTAACTGCTTGCTTATATTTTGCTAAAACAGTTTCGAGGTCTTTATAGTATCTTGAGTTCTTACCCCAATCACTTGCGTTTTGAAAGAACTCTTTAGCTCCTCTTGTATAAAAGCCCTGTTTCTCTTTAGCTATATCTCCTATTCTCCATATTCCTCCACTCACTCTTTGTCTACGTTCTGAAGGAGACTCGTTGGAGTGTAATGCAAACTCTTCTTCTGCAAACTCTAGCCCTTCAGAAAAACCTAAAACAGGAGCATGTATACCAAGTGTATTATTCATTTGTTCTATTAATCCTGTTTTACCAAACTTTACTTGGTCAGCATTAGGATTCCTAGATTCTGCTTCTTTTCTCATCTTCTCAATTAAATCTTGAGTTGCAAAATAAGTCTTCAGTGAAGAAAGCAATCTTGGATTAGAATAAATAGCTTGCAAAGCTCCTCTTGAACCTTCATACAAGCTTATTTGTTCTTGTGACCAACCAAAATTAGGTTCACCTGAAGCCCAATCTATAGCTTCCTGAATAGATAAGTCTCCTACTCCATACTCAGACATTACATTCTTAATTTCACCTTCTGCTAAAGACTGCTCTTCAGTGTAATCCTTCATTGTGTCTGTTAACCATTTATAAGCCTTCTGTCTATCTGTAAGTACTTCATCACCTTCTTTTCCAAGCTTAAGATTACTAGCCCAACTGATTACTCCTTGTAAAGACTTTGTAAACTCACCTTTAATAAGGTCTCCAAGATTCTTAAAATCTGCTTTAAGTTGGTCAGCCTGCTTTCCAATTAAGGCTATCTGCTCCCAATCATTTCCTGTAAATCCACCTGAAGCAGGTACAAAGAGACTCTGCATTTGCCTGTAACCTGTAATTTGTCCTGCATTTAATCCTGAGGTCTGCTCTTCAACCATACGCTCAAATATACGAGCTATGCTTGGTGAAACAGATTCAAGGAGAGTTACAAGAGAACGACGGGCTTTTTCCTGTCCAACATCATTTCCATATTGGTCTCTACCTTCTTGCTGTCTTTGGAAGAAATCATCCAAAATACGCTCCATAAGCTTAGCAGGATTCTCGCCACCTAAGCCTGATTGAACCATTTCACCAACTTCATCACCCATAACCATAGCAAGCCATTTGAGTGATTCTGTATCAAGCTTTGCAGTATTTCCAAACTTACTGCGTAAATCTTCCTGAGCCTGAAGTGTAGTTCCTGCACCAAGACCCAATGCTTCATCCATATAATTAAATTGACGAACAGCTCCATAGCCGATATTAAGTGTATTTGCTTTAACTACATCCTTGCTTACCTGTGAGCTGAAAGAAAGAACAGAGGTGAGGATACGACGTGTTATATCTATGAGAGTTCCTATAGCTGTAGTAATAACACCTACCTTACCAAGTAAAGCTCTCTTAGATTCTTCTTTCCCTTTAAGCTCCTGCTCTTCTTTTTCAATATTCGCAAGTTCTATTTGCTTCTGCTGTCTGTCAGCAAGTTTTGTCTTTTTAAGATTCTCTCTATCTGTAGCTTTTTTCTGCTGTGCTAAATCTTTAAGCTCCTGCTCTCTTATAGCTTCCTGCTCATCTTGTGTTCGTTTACGTTGTTCTGCCACAGAAGCCTTATTTGCAAGAGGAGTTAATGCTTTAGTTTCCTTGGCGAGCTCTGTTCTTGTTTTAGTTGCCAAGTCTGTATCAAACATAGGAACATAAGTAGTTACCATATCTTTATTTGCTGTATTAGGAGTCTTCTTTACTAAGCCTCCAATATCAGCAAGCTCTTCTTTAGCATACTGCTGAGCTTTAGTTCCTTTAAGCTCTCGTGTAGACTCTACCATGTGAGCTGAAGCTGTATCTATGTACATTACTTTTTTATCATTCATTCCTGTTCGCTGTTTCAAAACAGAGTCAAGTACTCCCTTTGCTTCTGTTTCGTACTCACGAGGTATATAGCTGATTCTTTGTGCCTGCCCTGTAATAGCGTCAACTCTTGTAACTGTATTGACTAAATCTCCAAAAACTCTTTTAAGCTCTTTTTCATAAGCTTCTGCTGTCTTTGTAAAAATATCTAATAACTGAGGGTCATATATGTTCTGTCCGCTTGCAGATTTAGAATATTCCTGCATTAAAGAAAAAGCTGTAAGCTCCTGTCCTACTTTAGTAGCCATAGGTTACTCCTTTATCTTAAAACTTGCTAAGTACTCAGCAATTCTTTTCTCTGAAAGATTATATTCCAAAAAATCAAATAAATCAAACCAAGTTTGAGGCTCATTGTGAAGCTTTTCCATATATCTATAACAGAAATAGAGCCAAGTTCCACCTTTATGTTCCTGAATAATCTGATTTATTTTCCTATTGACGACATTCTCACTGTCGCTTCCTGTGGCAGGCTCTTCAAATGCTCTCTTCTCTCGCTCATCTTCGCCTGTACATCTTTTGATGAGCGAGGATATTTTTTTCCTAAGTACCCTGCAATAAACTCTACAAGCCAATTTACAAGAATCGGGTACTCGTCAATAAGTTCTGCTCCTCTAAGATTCATATATCTGTCTGTTACATGAAACTTACCTATTTCAACACGAGTCAAATCTTTTTCTACAAAATTGACTAAGACCGTTTTGCCTGTAAGCATTTGCATTGTAATGTCATACATTAAATCAAAATTGTCAGGTTCTTCTAAGTCCAAAGCATTTAGAGCTCTACACTCTTCAATAAGTCTCAACTGCGTAAACCCATCAGGAAATACAAACTCGATATTGTTTCGCTGAATCTGTTTACGTTTCAAAAAATCTTTGTCTACATCTGCCACACTAGACGCATTAAGAAATATTCCACTCATTTTCTTTTCTCCTTCTTATAACCATTATATAATGAAAAAGGCTGTAAAGCAATAAACTTTACAGCCTTTGTGCACAAGTCAGCTACTCACTAACTTGTTATTTTTGTTCCACTAGCAACTACAGGTGTAGAGCCACTTGTCCAACTATCGTCAAGAGCTTTCTTTTCATTAGTTGAATCAAAAGTATCTGCGTTGCCTGTAAGTTGGTCAGCAAGAGCAGAATTAGGTATACCACTATTGCTTGCACTGAGAGGTGAAGCACCTGTTCCACCATTCTGTGTTTCGTAAGGTGAGAAGTAACCTGAAAGTCCTTCCTGATTTCCAACAGCCCAAATCCTTTTCAAGTTCTCAGCTGTAGTTGTAGAAACTGCTTCAATCCAACCTGCATACAAGAGTACAACAGGATATTCAGCAACATCATTACCCTGTGAAATATCATCAGGACAAGACTGAATTGTTACACCATAGTAAACACGAGTAATAGCTTTTCCATTTCTGAAGTCAGTCTTAATAATAAGACCTCCAACAGCGTCGCCTGTTGCACGGATAAGCTGACAAGCAGAAATAAAGTCACCTGTAGCTACAAGTCCTGTAGTATGAATTACAGGCATTGTAAGTCTACCGTTGAGCAGTTTATTTGTAATTGTTACAACTGAACCGTCAATAAGTACTACCTGCTTAGCTGAATCCTGAGCCTGCTGAGCATTGAAGAAAACACCTTCAAGCTTAAGACATTTAGAAATATCAATTTCATCAATGCTTCCTGCTGTATCAACCTGACCAATCAGATAAGGGTGACGAAACTTAATGATACTTCCGCCTGCCTGCTGAAAATGTGCACGAGGCTGTTCACCTGCACGGTTATTACCATAAGCCATTTGTAAACCTCCTTAGAAAGCAATAGAACCTGTAACTGTAACAGATTCAAGGTCGTCGATATAAGTAGCTGACCAAACAGCAATTCCTTCAAAAGAGTTACCTTTCTTTGCTTCACTGAAAGGAGGGAACTCAATTACAACATCTGCAAGACGTTTCAAGCCTGCAAAAAGCTGAATATTTGAAGCCAAGATTCCCTGAAGCTGTTCATAAGCTTCCTGATTAGCAAGTACAGGATTGGTAAGTGTATCAAGTGATGTGACAAGTTTTGCCATATCCTGTGAAGACTTGTAATCAATGTACTTAGAAATCATGTAAGCGTTAACAGGGAAGTTTGTACCACTTCTGTCACGAATCAACTCTGCATTGTTCATAGAGTTGTCTGCAATAGAAATAAAGTAACCAACAATCTTCTCATCAAGAATATCAGAAATAGCCTTTGGTAAGTTAAGTCTAACATTGCTGTTAAGTGGAGAAGGAAGACCTGTAGGCTTTACCTTATCATTTGTAAGACGAATCTTAGCAAGCTTATTACCGATGTAAAGACCTGTCACATTAGGACGTGCAAACCAACTACCGAGAATGATTGGAAGCATGAACACACCGTTATGTACAATAATCTGAGTATGCTCCATTCCAATCAGGTACATAAATCCCCAAAAATACTGAGCACGAGTAGCTTTAGTTGAGCCTGTAAGAGTTGTAGCAAAAGTTTCTTCTTCGGCTCTTGTCTTAGACATAATCAAGGTTTCGTTTGTATCTGTAGTTTCAGGAACAGTAACAGCAAGCTCACAAAGGTCGAAAGAGAGTGTTGATTCATTCTTACAGAGATTAGACAAACAAAGTGCCATATCAAAGTAATTTGAATCATCATAATCTGTTTCCTGAGCAGGGTCAGATTCAACTTTAGTTCCATCATAATGTTCTGAGAACATTGTCTTGAAGAAGGAAATAAAGTAAAGCTCATTGAAAGCTTTAGAAAGAGGAGACCAAGAAATTGCCTGAGCTCCCACTGTAGGAGCAAAGTTCTCATCATCAAAGACAATGATGTACAGTGTAACTGCTACATTTGCTCCGTCATTAAATACAGGAGACCACTGTGAAAGCAATGCTCCTGTATCCTTAAGAACTTCCTTAAAGTTGTCTGCTGTTACAGGAATTACAGCATACTTTTCAGCTGTTACCTCAGAAGGAGTATAAGCTCCACTTGCAAGGTTATTTCCTGCGAGAGACTTAGGAAGATAAATGGATACAGCGTCAAAAAGATTTTCTGAAATATTTTCTTCTGTTGAAAGAGAAGAACGGAACTTCATAAATCGTTCTGCAACTGAACCAACGTAGTTTAAGTTTGCCATAAACTAAACCTCCATAAGTTATCTTTTATTTTTCTACAGTAATTTCACCTTTAACGGTCATATTAACTCCCTTCAAAGGTTGCCAATTTGTAGCTATAACTTCATCATAATACAATTTGAATCGTACGTCAAATGCAATCTGACTGTTTTTACCAAAGTAATTTATGCGTCTTGGTATAACAGGCATTGTGTACTCAAGCTTTTCTGCATTGCATACTCCACTCCAAATAGGAGTTATATTGCTTCTTTTAGTAAGGTGTCTGAATACCTTAACCCAAGTTTCTGCTTCTTTCCCTATGAATCTTACAAGAATTGTCGCTACACATTTCTGCCTGTTAAATGCTTCTTCTCCATACTGTACGTAATCATCCTGTGTCAAGCTCTTATCTTCACTTATCCAATACTGAATGAACGTGTCTTTTGCAAGCTCATCATCACTTACCAAAGGATTATCAAAGTTTCCCTGCATAGGAATAATGTACTTATATTTAGGAGAATCAAAAGATTGGCTTAAGGCTTTTATGTTTCCGTCTTTATCTTTTACTTCATCAACTCCAAAAAACATAAGATATAAAGCTTTTCTGAGATTATTAAAGTTTACACCAAGATACCCTGCTCTGTCCGCCATTTTCCATTACCTCCTATCTTAACATAAAGCTGTATATGGTCTATCAAGTCTCCCATAGCATAAAATACTGTATCATCTGTAGGTACACCTGTCTGCCTTCTCTTCTTTTTAGTTGCTTCAGAAAGAGTAAGCTGTAAAGGTATTTCTCCGTTTTCTAAAGCTCGTTTTATATCCTCAGCAATATCACGAGCAAGCTCATTACCTTTCTTTTCTTCCCATTCACTTGCATAAACCTGCCACTCATTAAGCTTCTGAGCATACAAAGCAGAATCTTTCCTACGTCTATCCAAAGTGCCATGCTTTGTCACTTTAGCTCCTTCCATAAGGTCAGAAGCATAGAAAGTAAGTTCGTCCTGCAAGTTGTGTAATTCTACATCTACTTCTTCTTTTACCCAAGATTTAGGATAAACTGAATTGAAGTATTCATCTACAAAAAACTCTCCGCCATTAAACCGTTCGCACAAAATAAGATAAAGTCTTCTATAAGTTACATGTGCTCCTCCATATCGCTTTCCTAAAGGAGTAACATTGTTATGTATTGTAGAAGGGAACTTATAAGTTATCTGCCAATCAAAATCTGCGTCAGTAAGCACAGGTAAGTCTTCGGCTTCCTTCTTAGTCCATTCTCCCTTCTCGTATCTTGGATTGCCTAGCTTATCGTAACTGCTTGGCTTACTGTAATCTCTTTCATAAAACTTAGATATGTCGTAGCGAGTCGGAAGCCTCATACGAGTAGTATTGATTCCTGTCTCGTTTCCATACATCGTATCAAGGTCAATTACTTCCGATATATCTTCTTTGTCAATGAGTCTAGCGTTTCTTGAAAAGTTATACTCATTCATAATCATTCTGCCCGATATTTACATCTTCAAATGGTTGCTGTTCATCTGAGTTACCAACAAAAGTCTCAAGACTGTAACAATAAAAGCCACCCTCAAACTTCCAAGACCAATCACTTGTAATTCTGTACAGCTCATCATCCATTGCAATAAAATATCTACCCACATTGAGCTTCTGACGAGTCCATATTGTAGGAACATTTACATCAGCTTCAGTATCATTCTCACGAGTTAAATCACCCTTTTTGACATACTGAAACGCTCCCTTTATTTTGCCTAAAAACACTCTTTGTGAGTACGAAGCAACAGGGAGTGGTTTCATTGAGAAATAATCGAACATGCGGAACTGCTCTGCGAAGAAAGCAAGTTGGTCTCCGTAAACAGCCATTAGAAGCCCTCGCTGTCTAAATTGTCTGCAATCTCTTCAGGAGAAGGAATGTCTTCTTCAACTTCCTTCTTTACTTTCTTAGCTTTCTTGCCTGTATCAGTAGTTAAGCTTTCCTTAACTGCTTCTTTCTTTTCAACAATCTTTCCATTACAGAAATAAACATAATCTTTATACAATTCTGCTTTACCCTCAGCTACAAGTTTATTTACTGTAAGCTCAAGAGTATTTGTTACTTTGTAACAGATACAAGGTTTATATACCTTACCTGCAATTTTAATTGTATTTCTTACACTGAAAAACATATTTTCCTCCTAGTATCCGTGACTTATATATAAATTGAGCTTTCCTGAAGTTTTAATCATCAGGTAAGCTTTAGCTCCAAAAGCATTGCTCTTAAGAGCCTGAAGCAAGTCAGCATTGTTAACTGCTCCTGCTTTCTTGGAAACTTCTCCGAACATTATTTTAGTTCCACCAATCTGTTTGCTCTTGAGAGGAATACCACCTGTACTCATTACTCCGAGCGTATAATCAGGGAACAGGTCAGCTATATACCAAGCTGTCAAAAGCCCGTAACACAGCTGAGTTTTAAGGACATACTCTTTTCGCTCTAAGTGTTCCCATAGTTCACTGACACCTGCGAAAAGAGTATAAACGTCTTCAATACATACGTCGAGCACACTATCCTTGTCTTCTGCAAGAAGGTCAGGAAAGTTCTGCCCATAGCGAGTACGAAACCATACTTTGTCTATTTTAGGCGGTAAGCCTGCTGTCGTAGTTACCATATATTAATTATAGAGCTAACTGTATAATAAGTCAATCTTTACCTTTCCAAAGCTCTTTCTATTGTCCAATGATATTTATTCAATCTTGCTTTAACCGTACTATAATTTAGTCCGAGCTCATTACACCAAGATAAAAGCGATTGTGTCTTTCCTTTATATGTTATAAGACGATTTCTCCTTGTATTGTTACATTGAACTTTCATTGTCACCCAACGACAATTATCAGGAGAGTAGCCTTTATTATTGTCAATACGGTCAAGTGTCAAATCATCTTTATATCCATTAAGTATTGCCCAATTCTTAAATGCAAGCCAACCCTTTGTAACACGACCATATCTTCCTAAAGCTACAATTTCAGGGTTTATCCATTCTTCACAGATAGTTATTCCTCTTCCACCATAATGCTTAAACTCCTTAAAGTTTGGATTCAAGCAACGTGTTCGCATACAATAATAAATACGATTTAATCTTGGATTTCCACTCATAGACTTAAACCTCCGCAGTTTAACTCAGGTTTCCGAGAAAAGTAAAAAGGCAGGAAGTTCGGAATACTTCTTTTCGGGAGCTACCCTAGCCTTATGTTCAGTTTATACCTCTCTTCATAAGAAGTCAAGCAAATTAGAATCCTTCATCTTCATCTGCTTTGTTGTCTGAAGCTTCAGGAGCTTCTGTTTCTGTAGCAGGTTTTTCTTCTTTGCCTTTTGTCAAAGCTTCAAGCTGAGCTTTAAGGTCAGCATTTTCTTTTTCAAGGTCTTTCATAGCCTTTACGTCTGTACTTTCTTTCATTGCTTTTTCAAGAGCTTTCTTTTCTTCTCTGAGCTTCTTGTTCTCTTCAGCAAGCTTGCTTGCCTGTGGGTCAGGTTTACCCATAGCCTGCTCTTCACTGATTTCAGAAAGACCGAAGGATTTATCAGCAAATCTCTTTTTGAAGACTTCAAGCTCTGACAAAAGTTTATAGTCTTCATCTTCAATAGCTGTAACTCCTGTAGTAGCTACGTTTCCTGTATCTGTGTACAGTCTGCGACGGTCAAGAACGATAGTCTTTTTAAGACCATTCTTTTCAATTTCAAAAGACATAGCATATCTGCCTGTGTTCAAAATGTACTTCATGTTTTCCTCCTTATGATATACATAGTTTAATTATAAATGCTGTTGTATCACTCGTCAAGTATATAAAACAAAAGCCCCTAGATTAACTAGGAGCTTTTGTTTAGTACTCAAGATAAACTAGTTACCCTGATAACCGAAGCCTGCAAGTACTTTTACCGTACCTTCAACAGGAGCAATTACACCACCGATACGTTTGTACATTGTGTACAACATACCTGTTCTCTGCCAAAGAGCAGGAACAACATAGCTCTTCAAAAGCTCAGGGTGAATGATAAGTGAATCCTGTTCTCCCATAGCGTCCTTGATAGAAGGAACTGTCATTACAAACAAGTCATAGTTGTTAGGATTGAATGGGTTAGCTTCTCCACCTGAAATTGTAGGGTTAAGCATTGTATCAGATACGATTGTGTATTTAACTGAAATCAAGCCACCGTCAAGTTCGTTCTTAATATTGAAGTTATCCTGAATAATATTCAGTGGTGACTTAGGATTGTATACATCAGAGTATACAGTCTGTGTCAAAGCTTGGAATACATATTCAGAACAGTTAATCTTAACCTCACGAGCCATATAGTGATTTTCACGGAGGAAGTTACCAATCTCAGTCTGCATTGCTCTTACAATGTCACTACCACGAGTTGTAGAAGTAGTAGACAGGAAGAGGTCATAGATTGGTGTTCCTGCGTACTGTACGACAGGTGCTACATCTGTAAGACCTTCAATGCCTGCTTCGTCAGAACCATAGTAAATCAAAGCGTCCTGCATACGGTCAAGTACCATCATAGCATACTTTTCACGGTC
>JAEIGA010009334.1_pt1 | contig 14846 bp, 14 predicted proteins | sample 9270691 | NCBI WGS metagenome assembly JAEIGA01 (sample SAMN17057246, study PRJNA624740) | gut metagenome | biome: biome; isolation source: fecal sample | host: Bos grunniens | place: China: Xizang | collected 2019
CGGAGTACCAAGGGGATATTCACTTAAAACACAGCCTTTATTGCGTAAAATCCGCCCTGCAAGAGCTTTATTACTAGCATGATATATTCCATCTATCCCAGAACCAAGAAAAGCCGCTGTAGTGCCGATTTTAGAATCCTGTAAAGAAATAGGAGCTTCAATAAAAGTTTCAGCTGCTAAAGCACCTTTATGGGAAGCTCCATCAACTCCAAGGGCTAAACCAGAAACCACAGTGCAACCTCTTTCTGCAAGAGATTGTCCAAAATCAAAGGCAGCCTTAAGACCTTCTGTATCAGGATGACGAGTTCCCACCACCCCAACGCAAGGTTTATGCAAACAACCAATATCCCCACGATAATACAAAGCAAAGGGAACTTGACCAATTTCTTTAAGCAAGGGAGGAAAGTCAGAATCCATACAGGTAACAATATTAATATCATATTGCTCCATTAAAACCAAATCTCTTTCCACTTGCTTTACAAGTATTTCTGGCTTCCAAGAATCCAAACTAAGATTTTTTCCAGACAACTTTTTTAAGTCTTCTATAGAAAGTAATGCAAGGTTAGACAAATTGTCAAGATTGCTAAACAATTCACACTTTTGCCCACAAGACAAAAATGAAAGTCTCGATAAAGCAATTGCAAGACTTCTTTTAGGATTCATACATTATATCCATTACAATTTTCTTATTAGCTTCAGCTTCCTGCTTTGTTTTTTCAGAAGCAGTCTTTGCAATAATTCTGTCATACATATCAATAGCAAGTTGGAATTCATAATTAACATAATATGCCCGAGCCAAAACAAACATAGCATCAGTGTCTCCAGTTTCTATAGTTAAGAATTTTTCCAACAAAGGAATAGCCTTTTCACTTTCATCAAGCTCAAACACATAAAGAACTGCAAGACCATACAAAGCCCGAGTATAATTTGGATCCAATTCTATAGCTCTTTTATAGGCACTTTCAGAAAGTTCTAAATAATGTTCACGCTTAGACAAATCGCCAGTGGCATTGTAATCTAAAGACGCATCAGCCATATATCCTGCACATAAACCCACATAATAATATAAATTCTGATTTGCAGGATAATACATAATTGCTTGTTCATAAGCCTTTAATGCATCCCCATACATACCTTGATCTAAATATCTAGAAGCTAAAATTTTCCACCAAATACCAGTTTGCTGTTCTGCAATCATAATATCGTTAATTCTATCTTCGTATTTTGCAATTCCTTCTTTTATTTCATCCACAGTAGAAAGAGAATCAATAGAAACACCTTCTTCCATAGCTTGAATTCTTTTAACTTGAGTATAACTTTTTGTACAAGAAACAAAGGTTAAAGAAATAGCTAAAACAACAAGCAAAATATAAATAGATTTTTTCATAATATTCCTCATTTAGTTACATAAAAAAATAGTTTTTTAAAAATATATTCTATAATTTTACAATCGGTCAAGATTTTTTTGTCAAGATTTTTTTGGAGCAACATGATAAAGTTTGTTCCGGCCAAACGGGGTTCGGTAACCCTGTGTCCCTAATGTCCGGGCTAGGCTGATAAAATATCGATTACTTAGTTTCCTCTTCCAAAGAAGGAAAAAATTCTTTGTGATAGGATTTTAATTCAGAATTATCCACATGGGTATAAATTTGAGTTGTTGCTAAATCAGAATGTCCTAAAAGTTGTTGAACACTTCTTAAATCAGCACCGCCTTGTAAAAGGTGAGTTGCAAAAGAGTGACGTAAAGTATGAACCTTGCTTTCAACTCCAGACAAGGCCTTTATTTCTTGAAATCGTTTCCAAATTCCTTTTCTAGAAAACTGCTTCCCTTGGTAATTTACAAAAACATAGGGAACATTTTTTCTTCCAAGGATTTTTGGTCTTTCTTCATTTATCCATTTAGAAAGCCAGAATTTTGCATTATCTCCAAAGGGCACAAGACGTTCCTTATTTCCCTTTCCTAAAACAAACAAAATTCCTTCTTTTAAATAAAGATTTTGAATCAAAAGTCCAGAAACTTCACTAATTCTAAGACCAGAAGAGTAAATAATTTCAAATAAAGCTCTATCCCGAATTCCAAGAGAAGTTGAAACATCTATTGAAGCAAGAAGTTTTTCTATTTCATCTACAGACAAAACCTTTGGTACTTTAATTGATTTTCGTGGAACTTCTAGTAAAAAGCCAATATTTTCTTTCCATACACCAAGACGCACAAGATAACTTCCAAAGGAACGTAAACTAGATATTTCCTTGGCAACAGTCCTTTCGTCGGAATGGATTTTTCTTTCAACAAAATAAAGCATTAAATCTTGAATAGAAAGAGTCTCTAATTCAAGATTTTTTTCCAGGAGCCAATTTATAAAAATTTTAATTGATATGAGATAAGTTTCAGAAGTGTTTTTAGACTTTCCCCCAACGGTTATCAAATCATTATGAAAACCGTTGAGGTAAGAAGAAAACTTATTTTTTTCCAAGGTTAATGTGATTTCCTCGGTTTCTTAAAAAAGTTGGAGTGTTTATATCATCTAGTGGATTTTGTTGTCCAGTTGATAAACCATTTCTTGCATTTTCAATCTCTTTAAACTCTGTTATTGAAACAAAGTCTGTTTTTGGAGCTTGAGTTACAGGTTTTGAAGCTGGAATTGCACTAGCTTGATTTGTAACCTTATTTCTATACAATACATTTTCGATTGTCATTTCAGAAGAGTTTTCTTCGTCTTCCTTTGGAAATCCGGTTGCAATAACTGTGATAATTACTTTGTCCACAATATTTGGATCCACAGTTGTTCCGTGGATAATTTCAACATTTGGATCAGCAGTAGAATTGATGATATTAACAGCTTCATCAACTTCAACAAGACTTAAGTCTTCACCACCAGTAATATTAATAAGAATATTTTTTGCACCTTCAATATGATTATTTTCAAGAAGTGGGTTGCTTATTGCATTTGTTGCAGCATCCACAGCCTTGTTATCTCCAGTACCAATACCAACACCAAGGATTGCATCACCTTTTCCTGCCATTGTTGTTCTAACGTCTGCAAAGTCAATATTTACATCGCCTGGTTTTGTAATCAAATCAGAAATTCCTTGCACACCTTGACGTAAAACATCATCAGCAAGTAAAAATGCTTGTCTAATTGGAGTTCTTTTGTCCACAATGCTTAATAAGTGTTGATTAGGAATTACGATTAAAGTATCAACTTCCTTGTGAAGCTTTTCAATTCCAGCTTCTGCAAGTTTCATTTTGAACTTTCCTTCGTAATTAAATGGTTTTGTTACAACACCTACAGTTAATGCACCTTGTTCCTTTGCAACTTTTGCAATAACAGGAGCAGCACCAGTTCCAGTTCCACCGCCCATTCCAGCAGTAACGAAAACCATATCTGCACCTTTTAAAACATTTGCAATGGCATCAGTATCTTCTTGAGCTGCCAATTCACCAATGGTTGGATCACCACCAGCACCAAGTCCACCTGTTGTTTTTGAACCAATTCCAATTTTAACTTCAGCATTTGAATCATTTAATGCTTGTAAGTCTGTATTAGCTACTATAAATTCTACATTTTGAAGCCCTGCGGCAATCATTCTATTTACAGCGTTTGAACCACCGCCGCCAACACCGATAACTTTAATAACTGTTGGACTTATTGCTTTTTTTTCTACAACTGAAAATTCCATAATATTAGTTCCTCCACCCAATTTACTAATTTATGTTCACATTCCTAAAAGAATTCTTTAAACCAGCCTTTAACCACAGAAAAACCAGACTTCTTCTTTTTACCATTTTCCCTTAGGTTTTGTATAGTACTGCTATCCTTTGCATTTGCCACAACCAAACCAACGGCAACTGCATATTCTGGCTTTCTATATTCTTCTTGCAAACCACCAAAATTGCTAGGAATCCCAATACGCACATTGTCCGTATCAAAAACATCTCCAGCAACTTCTACAATTCCAGGAAGTAAAGCCCCACCGCCACATAGTATAACATTTCCAGATAATTTTCTATCACCTATAGTGGCTCCGATTTTATCTCGAACCATTGTAAGAATTTCTTCAATACGAGGTTGAATATAAGAACATAATTCGTAACGAGTAATTTCTTCTGGCGGTCTTCCACCAATTCCCGGAATAATTACTTTTTCTTCTTCATCAAGTAAAGTTGAATAACAACAACCTGAGGATTTTTTGATTCTCTCAGCGCTATCAAAACTAATACCTCTAACTACCGAGATATCATTAGATACAGTGGCACCCCCCAAAGGAATAGATACGGAACAAATAGGAGCTCCATCGTGCAATACTAAAGCGTCTGTAGAACCACCACCTAAATCAATAATTATAGAACCTAATTCTCTTTCTTCTTCTGTGGTTATAGCTTCAGCTGATGCCAAGGTCTTTAATCTAACTTCATCAACAGAAAAACCGGCTCTACCAATACATCTAATAAGATTTTGAACTGAAGTTACAGCAGCAGTTACAATATGAACAGCAGCCTCGAGCCGAACTCCAATCATATTAACAGGGTCTTTAATCCCTTTTTGTCCATTTACAGTGTAGGTTTGAGGAATTACGTGAATAATTTGACGAGCAATATCAATAGGAACGGATTTTGCAGCTTCTAAAACTCTGTCCACGTCCCGTTGAGTGATTTCTTGAGTTCCTTTTGAATTTACAGCAACACCAACTACACCTGTGGAATTCAAACTACTAACTTGAGCACCACCAATTGCTGTATATACAGAAACAACTTCATGTCCAGCCATCATTTCTGCGTGTTCAATAGCAGATTTTACCGATGTCATAGCTGCTTCAATATTACTAACTGCACCATTGCGTAATCCACTTGAAGGGGCAGTTCCAACACCTGTTATTTGTAATTCTCCATTTTCTGAGAACACACCAATTACAGCTCTAACAGTTGTTGTGCCAATATCAAGACCTACAATTGCTTCACTCAAATGTCAATCCTCCCAAAAAAACCTATATACTAAATTACAAAAAAACGCAAACAAAATCAACCTTCTACAATTTTGTAGGAAACAGTTCCATATCTCATATCAACTTCAAAAACTTTATTCTCGATAGTATTTACAACATCAAGAATAACCATCATATATTGTAGAGTTTGTTCGTTGAAATTTCTATCAACTAAAAAACGAGTTTTACTTTGCATTGGATAAAGCATTAATTCATAACTATCATAATCTGTTGGAATTACTCTAATTTCAGATAATGCATTAAAATAAACAGGATTGCTTTCCATAATCTCTTGAATTTGAAGTATCAAAGAACGATATTTTTTAGGAATTCGCATTCCCTCTTGTATTGTTGATAATTCAATTCCTGTAATTAGTGGCATATTATTTGTTGCTAAATTACTTCCAACAGAAAAAATTACTCCACTTTTATCAATTTGGATAGGAACAGTTTTTCCATTAACAACTACCAAAGAACAACAAACAGGTTTTCTTTCTGTTATTTTTACAAGAATTTGGTCTGGAAATTTCTTTTCCACGCTAACACTTTCAATTGCTGCATTACTTGCTAATTTAGTAGCAAAACTTCCAGTATCAAAAGCCATCCAAGAAATCGAACCTGTGATTCCATTTTCCAATAACAATTCTTCTGCATTTAGAGAAGATAATCCAGAAAATGTTACCTTTGCAGTTGATAAACTTGGCATTACAACAGCATAAATCACTGCTTCTAAGGTTAAGAAAACAGATAAAACAACAACGAGAATCTTTAATATTTTACCTTTATTATCAGATTTTTCTTTTGAGTAGTATTTTTCCATACCTGAATAAATGTAGCTATCACTCATATACTATCTCCGAAACATTTTCATATCTAGAAATATTTATTATAGTGCCGCATGAAACTAGCGTCATTAACATTGATGACCCACCATGGGAGAAAAATGGAAGAGGTATACCTGTTGAAGGCAAAGCTCCACACACAACTCCACAGTTCATTAAAGATTGAACAACAATGATTGTACCACAACCAAATGCTAACAAACTTCTAAAAAAGTCATCGCATTTTACTGCAATATTAAAAACCTTATAAGCAAAAAATCCTAATAAGGCAAAATATCCTAAAATACCTAAAAACCCCATTGCTTCTGCCCAACCAGCAAAAACAAAGTCTGCATGGACATAGGGAATGTTCTTTATCTTTTCAAGACCTGTTCCCATGCCCTGTCCCCAAAATCCACCTGCACTAACTGCAATTTTTGAATTCATCACCTGAAAATTAACACCTGTAACGTCATATTCAGGTTTTAAAAAGGCAATTAAACGGTCAACTCTGTATTCCTCTAAAAATATAAATATCAGAGCAATTGGAATAGAAAAAACAAAAAATACTCCAAACCATTTTAGCGAAACACCAGAAAGAAATAACATCAACAACCCAAGACCTAAAATAATCATTGATGTTGCGTAGTCATTTTGCAAAATAACAATTCCAATAAATAAAAATAGAATTGTCATTGCAGGTGTAATACAAGCAGCTGCATCATTTATTCTGTCTTTCTTTTTATCAAACAAGTTTGCTAAAAATAAAACAATTACATATTTTGCAACTTCAGATGGCTGAAAAGTGAAGGAAAAAACATAAAACCATCTTTTTCCGCCATTAATTTCAGCACCGATTTTTGGCATAAATGGCAATAAGTTTATAATAATTGTTCCCAATAAAATCCATGGTAAAAATTTTCTAAACCAATCTAAATTTATGCAAATCATTACTGTCATGCAGACTAAACCTACAGCAACAGAAATTAATTGTTGTTTTAAAAAGTGTCCACTATCAGAATAAAATCTTGCACCATAGTCAAAAGAGGTAAAATATAAAGTAAGTAAGCCAAACCCTAGCAAAAGAATTACAGACACTACTAGACTTGTATCCGTACGCTTTGTATTCACAGGGCGTTCAACAACAAAATGATCAAATTTCACTTCTTTAACACCCTTTCTGAAAGTTTATCTGCAATACGTTCTAATTTTATTCCTCTAGAACCTTTAAAAAAGTATAAATCACCTTGATTTATGTCTTTTTCTAAATCTTTTGCAAGTTCAAAAATCTCCTTATCTTCATAAGATTCAAGAGATTCTAAAACTACAGAAAGATTTTTTTCTTTTTTTATGTCCAATGCTTTTGAATAAGCATAAGTCATTTCTTTACCAACGAAAATTACTCTATCAACTTTTTTATTTACAACAATTTCACCAATTTCTTCGTGTAGAGCTTTTGAATCTGAACCTAGTTCTAACATATCGCCTAGAACAAAAGTTTTTTTACCAGAAACTTCTAAATCTCCGTAAAAATCAAGAGCGGCTTTCATTGAATCAGCGTTAGCATTATAGCAATCCTTTACAACTGTAAAATCCCCTTGAATAATATTGCTTCTATCTCCAAGAGGTTTTACGTTTTCAATTCCAGCTTTTATTTCTGAGGCTGATAATCCTAAAGTTTCCCCAAGAGCCACAGCACTTAAAGCATTGGAAAAATTGTATTTTCCAGCTAAAGCCAAGTTGATATTTAAATTTTCATAATCGAAGGATGTTCCCAAAAGTCCTAAATCCCTTACATTAGACACTTTTGATAAAGATTTTTCTCCATAGCTTAAAATCTTTCCTGCTGGAACATCTTTTAAGTAATTTACATATTCATCATTTTCTGGCACAAATCCCACACATTCTGATGAAAAATTGTAAAAAATATTTTTTTTCTCTTTAGCAATGTTATCCTTTGTGCCGAGAATACCAATGTGGGCAGTCCCAATGTTTGTGATAATTGCAAAGTTTGGAAAAAGAACGTTGGCTAGTTCTTTAATTTCATCCACCCTATTCATACCAAGTTCAAAAACACCAATTTCATGTTCTTTTCTGATATTAAACACAGATAAAGGAAGACCTGTTTCTGAGTTGAAATTGCCTTCTGTTTTAATAACTTGATATTTAGTCTCTAAAACGCTGGAAACAAGTTCCTTTGTGGTTGTTTTTCCATTGGAACCTGTAATACCAACTTTTATCAATTTTGGAAACTTTTTAACGTAAAAAGCTGCGGCTGCTTGTAAAGCATACAAGGTATTTTCTACAGTGATTACAGTTGCTTTGTTTTCTACTACAGGAAGATACACATCTTTATCTGAAGCCCAAACTTTTTCATCTGCAACAATTACAGATGCACCATTTTCTATAGCCTTTGCTATAAATTTATGTCCGTCTTGAAATTCACCAAGTAAAGGAAAAAATACTCCATTTGCTTTTACATTTCGGCTATCGGTGGCAACAGAAAACACTCCCGCACATTCAACACTGGGAGAATAAACCACCTTTGCCTTTGTAGAGAAAATTAGCTCATCTAATGTAAGAAGCAAATCCTTTTCCATTTTCTTAGTTTGTTCCTTTAACTTCCACACGCACAATTTCTTCACTTTCTGCAAGACGCATGCCATATTCAGAAATTGCAATTTGTTCAATTCTTTCAGAACTTGAAAGCACACCTATTTCGCTTACAAGTTTTTTATTATCTTCAATCAGTTGATATTGAGTCTTTTCCAATTCAGAAACTTCTTTTTCCAAAGATGCATAACGTTTAGTTTCTAAAGTTGCAAGAGCTAACAATGCTGGAATACTAGCTGCCAACATTATTGTTCCAATATTCTTCATAAACACTGACTTTTTTTTCATATTTTCACCTCACTTTTATTTATAAAATAGTTAAAACTTATAATTTTCGCAAAACCCTAAGTTTTGCACTTCTTGAAGGAGAATTTTCTACAACTTCAGAATCAGTTGGACCAACAGGCTTTCTTAAAATCAATTCAGCCTTTGGCTTTCCCCCACAATTACATATCGGTTGTTCAGGAGGACAAGTACACTTTTTCGCCCAATCCTTAAACATATTTTTAACTATTCTGTCTTCTAGCGAGTGAAAGGTAATTACACCCAATTTTCCGCCAGGTTTTAGATTATTAAATGCATTTTCCAAAGCCAATGGCAATCTATCCAATTCACCATTTACTGCAATTCTAAAAGCTTGGAAACTCTTTGTTGCTGGGTGAATATTTCCATGCCGATATTGAGCCGGAACTGCACCGTAAATTATGTCTGCAAGAACTTTAGAAGAAACAATTCTGCTCATTTTTCTGTGTTCCACAATAGCACGAGCAATTCTTCTGCTATATCGTTCTTCACCATAATTAAAGATGATATTTGCAAGTTCTTCTTCTCTCTTCGTATTTACCAAAGATTCAACAGATTCCCCTGCATTTGGATTAAGCCGCATATCAAGTGGCTCATCATATCTAAAAGAAAACCCACGACCACTTCTTTCGTAGTGAAAAACCGAAATTCCTAAATCAAAAAGAATTAAGTCCGGTTTTGGTAGATTTTCAGGATAATTTGCATAGAAATCGTTGAACCAGCCATTAAAGAAATTCATCCGAGTTCCAAAAGGCGCTAACCTTTCTTTAGCTCGAGCCTGAATTTTACTATCTGCGTCCAATCCGATTATCCGCAAATTTTTAAAACTACTTAAAAAAGCTTCGGAATGTCCACCTTCACCTAAAGTTGAATCCACCATAAAACAATCGTTTTCAAATGGTTCACCAACTGGAGAAAGATATTTTAATGTCTCTTGTAATAAAACTGGAGTATGGATAATTTCCATATCTTAAGACACCCCTTTTTAAAAACAAATATCTCTAAGACCTTCTGTTGCTTCAAGGAAAGATTCTTCACTTTGTTCAAGATATTCCTTATAACGTGCAGAATCCCATAGTTCTATGTATTTATTGATACCTAAAACTACGCAATCCTTAGAAAGACCTGCATATTCACGTAAACTTTGGGGAATAGAAAGGCGACCTGACTTATCAAATTCAACTTCTTGAGCCGGAGCTACTAAACGTCTTACAACAAGACGAGCTTTTGGATCAAAAGGAGAAGCTGATTCCATCAGTTTTGATGATAAGTTTTTCCACTCTTCTGGAGTATAAAGCCATAAACATCTATCTAAAGCTTGGGTAATAATGAGAACATTTCCTGTTATTTCTTGTCGAAGTCTTGAAGGAAAAAGAATACGTCCTTTTTCGTCCAAGGTGTTTCGATATTCACCAGTTAATAATTCCATACCACTATTTACCACTTTCCTCCACAATTTCCCACTTATTTACTATTTTATCAAGTATTTTTTTAATGTCAATTAAAAATCCTCCCACTTTTTACAAAAAGAAAAATATCTTTACATTTTAAGTTGTCGCTTGTATAGTAAGAAAAAGCTATGATAAATACATACAACGAAACAAGTTTGCACAAATTTTTTAAGGAAAAATACGCAAAGGAAAACAAGGGATTTACAGAAGTAAAGGTTCAAAATTATATTTGTGATATTTTTACAGAGGATTCAGAGATTATTGAAATCCAAACTACGTCTTTATACAAACTTGCAGACAAAATAAATGATTTACACAAAGATTTTAAAATCAAAGTTGTATTTCCATTTCCTTTTGAAAAATATATAGAAAATTATTCTGAATCAGGTGATTTATTAAGTTGTAAAAGAAGTCCGAAAAAAAACAAATGGATAAATATTTTTACGGAATTAATTGGATTTTTACCTCTCATTATGGAGGGAAAATGTTCTCTAGAAGTGGTGGGAATTTCCATAACAGAAAAACGAATAAAAACAGAAAATCCAGTTCAAACTAAAAATAAAAGTCGACACTTTTTAAAAAATTGGTATAAAGCAGGAAAATCCCTAAGAAAAATAATTGATACAAAAACTTTTTCCCAAAAAGAAGATTTTATAAAACTATTAAAAGAAGAATTTCAATTCAATAAAATTGATACAAACAATTTCACTGCCAGCGACGTTAAAAAATATTTTACAAAACGAAAATTATATCTAGTTATTTCCCTTCTAAATAAAAATGGAATTATTGAACTTACAAAAACTGAAAAAAATAAAAAATTCTATAAACTTTCTGAATAATTTTTCTAAAAAAAATCCAAAGATATAAAGTTTATCAAAACAAAAAAAAGCTACTTCAACACAAAGTCAAAGTAGCTTTTCGTAGATTATTTAACTATTACCAGTTATCACTGATGTCATCTGGATCACTGTTTTCCATGTCGTACAAGTCTGTAACAGCACGTAAGTCATCCATGTATAAATAGTATTGACCATAAGCATATTCTGGATCACAGTCAATACGGAAACCTACAATACGTAGACCTGGTCTATCTCCCCAGAAAGCACTTTGTTGAACAATACCACGTTTTCCATCTGGTGATGGTGGAATTGCAACTGTTAATTTTTTCCAACCGGAAAAGTCCAAAGTTCCCATATATACTTCAAAATTGTTTCCAAAATAGTCTTGTACTAAAAGAGTTACTTTATGAGATTGATTTCTACCAGCAAACCAAACTGAAACTGTTTTTGTTACACCTTCAATTGGAATTGGTCTTGCAGCAGAAATATAGAATGTATTTATACCACGGCGGAAAAATTCAACTTTTACACCGTATACAGTATCGTTTTCTGCTGTTGCAACTTCTTCTGGTAATTTAATTTGTTCTTGTCTTGCATCTGCATCAAGATTTGAATAAGGACCACCATCAAATAGACGACCACTGATAACTCCAACATCTGGAGAAATACGACAATTCCAAGCACCTTCTCTTTCAAACAAATCTAGAGAGATTTCACGCAATGCTTGAGCTGCAGAATCTGCACCTACAACAGATGGATCAGGATCTGCCAAAGATGATGTTTGAGCAAACACTGAAACAGCTACGAATAAAACACATAATAAAGCGATTAATTTTTTCATTTTGCACTACTTCCCACTGTTGATGAAGATTGTGATTCAAAATTAGGTTTTCTTAATTCGAATCCGTCATATACGAAATTCATTGTATTTGTTGTGTATCTGAATTGATCTAGATAAACTACAAAGTCGTCTACAAATTCACCAGCTGCAGAACGAACTCTAAATCCAATGAAAGTAAGATTTTCTGGTCCAGAACGAAGTCTTGATTGTTGTCTAATTGCTGTAGGAATTTGAACAACAATATTTTTCCAGCCTTCATAAGCTAGTGAAACAGCAGGAATAACATGAACAACACTGTCTGCATCACGAACAAGAAGTTCTAGATAGTAATTATAATTTGCACCCCATGCCCAGAAATCAATTTGAGAAACTTGACCCAATAGTGGGATTTCATAAGCTTCTCCTGTTTCCTTGCTTACAGGGAAAATTTCAAACCAGTTATCACCTTTTTTGTCATAACGAACTTGAACGCCTAGAACATAAGGTGTTCCATCGTTTGCAGTTCTATATGCACGTAGAGAATTTGGAATAGCTTCTACATAACCCATTTTTGGATATGTATCTTCAGCAGAATCACCAATATGGATGAATTTACTTGCTTGAACTGTCCAATCCCAATCCATTGCTTCGGCATTATCAAAATTATCAATCAACATAGTCTCAACGCTTTTTGAGCTTGGTTGTGCAGCTAGAGGCACACAGAACATAAAAGCAAGAAGGAGACATATACAGATTATACCGCCCTTTTTCATTCAAAACTCCTTTTGAATACAATTATTGATTTTTCTTTAATCTTCGAATAATTATATTTCTTCGTAGATTGTTTGTCAAACTCTTTATCGGCAAATTTTATCTTAGTCTTGATTATTTTTACATAAATAAACTATATTATATATGCTTACTTTTTGATAGAAGTAATATTCTATTATTTTATTTAAGGAGTCGCTATGACTAGTTATAAGGAACTTGGCCTTGTAAACACAAAAGAAATGTTTGAAAAGGCTGTTAAAGGTGGATACGCAATTCCAGCTTACAACTTTAACAACATGGAACAAATGCAAGCAATTATCCAAGCTTGTGTTGAAACAAAATCTCCTGTAATCCTACAGGTTTCATCTGGTGCACGTAAATATGCAAACCAAACTCTTCTTCGCTACATGGCACAAGGTGCTGTTGAATATGCAAAAGAACTTGGTTGCGAAAATCCACAAATCGTTCTTCACCTAGACCACGGTGATTCTTTTGAACTATGTAAATCATGTATCGACATGGGATTCTCATCAGTAATGATCGACGGTTCTGGTCTTCCATACGATGAAAACGTAGCTCTAACAAAAAAAGTTTGTGACTACGCTCACTCACAAGAAAACTACGTTTGTGTTGAAGGCGAACTTGGTGTTCTAGCTGGTGTTGAAGATGAAGTTTCACACGAAGAATCACACTACACAAAACCAGAAGAAGTTAAAGACTTCGTTTCAAAAACAGGTGTAGACTCACTAGCAATTTCTATCGGTACATCACACGGTCGTTGTAAATTCAAACCAGAACAATGTACACGCAATGCTGACGGTGTTTTAGTTCCACCTCCACTAGCATTCGACGTTCTAGAAGAAATCGAAAAAGAACTTCCAGGTTTCCCAATCGTACTACACGGATCTTCATCAGTTCCAGTTGAATACGTAAAAGAAATCGAACAATACGGTGGAAAACTAGCTGACTCAGTTGGTATCCCAGAAGAACAACTAAGAAAAGCTGCAAAATCTGCTGTTTGTAAAATCAACATCGACTCAGACGGTCGTCTAGCTATGACAGCTGCAATTCGCAAAGTATTCTGTGAAACACCAAGCGAATTTGACCCACGTAAATACCTAGGTCCAGCTCGTGAAGAACTTAAAAAACTTTATATGCACAAAAACATTGAAGTTCTAGGTTCAGCTAACCACCTATAATCTTTAGATTTATAGACAATGAACGCAACTTTTTAGAGAGCAATCTTCAAAGGGTTGCGTTTTTTTTGTTAAAAGGTGTTTTTTTCAAAAGAATTTGGACGAACCTGGTTACCTTACGTGGGTCCAGCTTTTCGCGGCTTGGTCCTTCGGACTTTTTGGCAAGCCAAAAACCATAGATTATAAAATTACTTCCTGTAATTTTGTAATCTTCAAGAATTTTCTACTTAAAATTCTTGAAGATTTATTAATCGGACATCCTAGACCTACCTAATATTTTATCTTTTTCAAACTTTTGCTGTTAAACAAAAGGCGTTAGCAGGTAACCTATGTAAAACATTTTTCCTAATAAAAATCCATTTTTTTCAAAATTTTCCCATTGATTTTTCAAATTTTTGAAACTTTTTTTTAATAATTATTATGTAGAGAAAAAAATCTACAAAATTTTTACTTAAAAGGAAGTTTTAGAATGAAACCTATTGAAGAACTCACTTTCACTGATGATTACATGTTTGGATACGTTATGGGAAATCCAGAAATTTGCAAAGAACTTTTGGAACGCCTTTTGAAAATCAAGATTGAAAGACTAGAATATCCAGAGCTTCAAAAAAGTATTAGTCCCTATTACGAAGCAAAAGGTGTTCGGCTAGACGTTTATGTTAAAGACAGCGATAAAGTTTTTGACATTGAAATCCAAAATGGGAGAAAGTCAAATATTGGGAAACGCACTCGATATTATCAATCTATGATTGATATTGATAATTTGCTAAAAGGCTCTAGTTACACCTCACTAAACGAAAGCTACATTATCTTCCTTTGTACCTTTGATCCTTTTGAAAAAGGACTTCCACACTACACATTCAAAACTCGCTGCCTCCAAGATTCTAAAGTTGACATAAAAGACGGTGCAATCAAAGAAATCTTTAACGCAAAAGCCTACGCCAGAGAAGAAGATGTTGAAATATCCGCATTCTTAAAGTATATTGATAGTAAAGAAGCCACTGATGATTTTACTGACAAAATAAATTACATAGTGGAACAAGCCAAGA
>JAEIGA010009335.1_pt1 | contig 14846 bp, 13 predicted proteins | sample 9270691 | NCBI WGS metagenome assembly JAEIGA01 (sample SAMN17057246, study PRJNA624740) | gut metagenome | biome: biome; isolation source: fecal sample | host: Bos grunniens | place: China: Xizang | collected 2019
GGAAACTGACAATTTCTGAAACATCATCATTTGCAATTGAAAACTATAATATATTTTCAACTCCTTTCCTCCGATATGTTTCCCATCAGAGGATTGCCATTCATACATTTGCCATTGGCCATCCAGACCATCATTGCAATCAAACTTGTCACATGAAGATATAACAGACATTATACCTAACAGGATTGACAATAATATACATTTAAGCCTCATGACTTCTAACTATTGATATAAATAATCCAAGCAAATTACCATTGAGTTCTATTGATCCAGCCATTAAAACAAACTGTCAACATAGCTCCATTTGATTTACCCAACAAATCGCCGTCATTATGTCCATAAGATGCTGCAAAAGATAAACCTCGACACCATCTAGGTCTATAAGTCGTCTCCAGTAAAAGGTAGTTAGCTGAACAAGGGTCATCTACAGGATTTATATATGTCCCAAGACTCAAATGATGCGTATACATAATCCTCCACGACCATTCCTGGGAAGGATTTCCCATAAGACCTATATGATGGACACGTACACGGTTATGCCACGAAGACAAATTTCCTGCATGCCCTAAATAAGTGTTATATATTGGAGACAAAACCAACGGATTACCTATGACAAATCCACCCATCTGCCATGAACCATATATATGGTTGCTGTAATACTCGTCACGTGCACTTATCTGCTGCGGATTCTCTTCTGTCCTATCATGATATATTGGTCCCGACTGATGCATTGTTTTGTTATATTCGTACACAATGGCCGACAAAAAAGGATTCTCGGGGAGCTTCACCTCCAAACCCAAAAGCATATCCTTCCAGAAACCATATTGCATGAACATCTGGCTATGGTCCTCAAACATGTGCTCCATATATACACCAACAGTCCAATTCTTCTGTAACAAGTCCAGGCGTAAATGCCATGATCCAACATGATTGCCTGCGGCATTGGTATAATTCTCATCGTTGACATCCCCTCCACCTGGCAGGAATGCAGTCCATAGGTTTCCACCAAGATCTAAGCCCTGTTTCATTGCTCCGCCACCATACTGTTTCAGATTCCAACCAGTGCCACCAAACTGGCATGCCATCTCAAGGCCACCTGTTAGTTCCAAGGGGAACAATTCTCTGTTACCTAAGCGCATAAACAAAGCCTTAGAATGAAACATACTGCCAGTGGTGTAATTGTTGTCTGTTCCGGCATTAAAATTCTTTTGCCACTTAGAGTCTGTATACATACCATAAGCCAAGTGTCCCTTGAAAGAGAATATTCCCTTAGTGCCAGGAACGGGCCAAAACTCAGGCATCTCCGCTCGAACTTGAGGTATAGGACGAGCATTGATTCCCATCGTCATACCACCAGTGGACAAATAAGCATTTTTTAGTTCCGAAGGCCGTTCCTTTTGTCCAATACTCAATCGAAGCATCTTCCATTCTATATCCAAATATGCCTGCTGAACATTGAAATATCCATTCTCGCTATTTATAGGAGATACGAGATCCACCCCATAACCAAATCGCCAAAACCACAAAGAATCTGTTTCCACATTTCGCCAAAGTGCAACACGGGCAAGTCCGGAATAATTATCAGTAGTTCCTAATCCATAACGATTATTGGTAAACCAAAATGGAGCATTATCCCCTGCGCCAGCAGTACCTTGTGCTGCAAAGGAATATTGAACATTCTCTGTCAAGCGCGACAGTTGAGCCATACAACCCAATGACAAGAAGAATAATATCAAGCAATGGATTTTTCTTAACATTTTTTTGTTCCTAATTTACTACAATTATGCGTGACACCACAGTCTGCCCTGCATCCTTGGTATTGCATACTACATGATAGACCCCACTGGAAACTCTCTTGCCAGACATATCGGTACAGTTCCATTGAATACTTCCCCCAATACTTCTTCCTGTCCAAACAACTTTTCCAGATGCTGTAAGCAACTTTACCTCCGATTCGTCTGTCAATCCCTTTATGGTAACTTCAGAATGTTCAGATGGCCTAACAGGATTGGGATAAACAAGGACATTTTCCTTCAACAAGACATCCTCTGCTTCTGTGACCTGTTCATCATAACTGCACAATCCCATATCAGTAGCAATCATTACACATCCGGTTTTAGGATTTATGGCTATGGAATAAATATAATTGGACAACAATGGAGAAGTTTCCTTTGTAAAATGATGTAACGTCTCTTGTCCATCAGAACTTACCAAATACAATCCGTTATTCAAAGTTCCTATCCATTTCCTATTGGATGGATCAACTGCAATACAGGTAATATCAACTCCAGCTAACAAATAGTCAGCATAACCGCTACCGTCATTACGGTTACGTTTGATTTGATGAAATTCAAAATCATTATTGAACCAGTCTTGAGGATCAGTAATCACAAACAGGCCTTCATTTGTTCCGCACCAGATTTGATTATCATAATCCTCTGTCATGCAATAGAATTGAGTTGGCATAACTGTAGTGCCATCCTGATTGACGACAGTGTTTCTAAGCACGTGGCGGTCATCATCCTGCAAATTCAGAGTACCATTAATGTCAAATCCAAAGAAGCCACGCCTGTTACCTTCGTATATTACCATGAAATTTATTCCACTCGAAGAAAAAAGATATTGGAATACATTTTCCGATTCCGCAATTTCTGGGTAAAACAATGACATCCAATTACCATTGGGACGTATGATGCGTACGATGGTATCTGTCTGCTGGTTTGCCATCCATAAATTACCTTTATTGTCATATTGCAACGCAGTACATGTACAATAGTTCCATGGAGTTGATGTCTTTACATCAATGCATTGCAGTGGCGAGTTATCGTTATTAAAAAGATTGACAAACTTTACATCTCCTTCCTCGCTCAAACGATATTCATGCAAGCCATTACGATAGACTGCCCCATAAAAATGCGTCGCATCTACAGGATCCTGCACCAGATCCACTGCATTGTAATGGGAAAGGTGTGGGTACGACTGTTTAGGAGTTTTCTCATCAAACAATGTCCAGTGGGGAGACATCCCATTATCCTCCATGAACATAAACGTGACAGGATAATAGGATGGCATTTGGGTATTTACACCTCCAGCGACCAGCAATCTGTCATTTTCATATTTGATATGATAAAACAGGTCATTACGTGGAGAATTGATGCTGTAAAGCCTGTTCATATCAACAAACTGTGTCTCCTCCCTAATACAGGAATTCAGACCATCCATTCCACCCGCGATATAGTAGCGGTCGTTATGACAAGTTATTGCATTAACATTAATGTTTGTTGTAACTTGCACATTCTTCCATCTGCTGGTATATTCTCCCTCGTATATAAACACTCTATTAAGAATGCCAAATATCAATTTATTATCTACAGTCAGGAAATACGACAATGCATTCTCAAGTATATTTAAAGGAGTACCGTCAAGTTTTATCTCATCAGCACCCTTTACCTTACATCCGAATAAATGAGAATCATGAACTACCAATTTTGTATAAACAGTCTTACTTATGGGGTTTTGCCATAAAGACCTGTCTTGCATATTACTGTCAGCTGGGAATTTGAATAACCCATTAGAAGTTGAGACGTAAATCATCCCACCCAACTCAACCATTGAATATACTATTCCATCAATTGCATTATAAGTCTCATTAACAACAGCTTCTTCTGAGTTTATCTCAATTATTCCATTGTTGATACATAAAAAGACCCTTTCTGCAATATGACATATTCCTTTAATCTCTTCGGCAAGAATATATTTATCCTTTAATGCAAAAATATTATATACATCACCGTCTAAGTCCAAGAGATCAATATTTCCGTTATCATACAATACAACCAGGCGTCCACTATGAGAGTTATATGATATGCGTGATATCTCCTTATCACTAAGTTCATGCAGGCAATCATATGTTTTCACGCTGCCGTCCTCAATATCATATCGCACTAAATTTCCTGTATTGGAATTTATCGTGCCACTACCCCTCATTACACAGTACAGATAGTTGCCAGCAGCCTCCACCTGTACCGCCTCGGAATATGCAGGATACACCTGCCACCTCTCGTTTTGAGAATACGAGAACAGGCAGGTGTAATAAAATAATGCAAATAAAATAAGTCGCCTAAAACTATTTTTCAACATGGAACTGCTTATCTTCTCCTTGCCCATAATTTCCATAAAGTCCGTAATGTCCATACTTACCAGAACCATAAGTATATGAATACCCGTACTTGCCATACCTACCATGCTTGGTTCCAACAGAGTTCACCACCAAATTACAATTTGGCAACTTTTTGTTACTCAAGTCATTTAGAAGTCTAAACGTGGTCTTGGGACTATATTGCAAACGAGTAACGAACATCGTTACATTAGCCAATTTACCAATTACCAACGAATCTGCTACCATTCCTACTGGAGGAGTATCCAATATAACATAATCATATTTTGAACTCAAATAGTCTATGGCAATCTTCAACAAGGCACTATCCAAAAGTTCTGCTGGATTCGGAGGAATAACACCTGCAGGCAACACATCCATATTGGCATTTATGCCAGACGGTATTATCTGTTCCTCCAATAATGAGATATCCTTACCATCTCCACACAAAAAGTTTACAATTCCACGTTTTTTTGATTTCAAGTTGAACAATTGCACCAAACGTGGTTTTCTGACATCAAGACCAACGACTATCACTTTCTTTCCTAAAAGTGCCATAGACATTGCCAAATTAGAGGCCACAAACGTCTTTCCTTCACCTGGTATACAAGATGTGAACATAATAACTCGTTCGCCAGGTTTAAGCACAAAGTTCATGTTTGTTCTCAATCCTCTAAACGCCTCCTCCATCATGTCGTTACGATTCTCTTTAACAACAATAGTACGATCCGATCCTACGATTTCCTTTGATAGCGGTATATTTGCCAAAACTGGCAGTGTCGTCAAAGACTCAACATCATCCACTGTTTCTATACGGGTACGCAATAATCTCCTACATATTGATACTCCAATGGGGAAACATATACCAAATAACAATGAAGCCAACATTACCATATTATTCTTTGGACTTACCTTTCCTAAAATATATGGTTCTTCTATAATACGAGCCTTTGCAGCAGTACTATATAGCTGAATGTAGTTTTCCTCTCTTTTTTGCAATAAAGTCAAATACAATTCAGACTGCAAACTCTGCCTACGGGTAATATTTGTCAAAACACGCTCCTGAGTCGGTGTTTGTTGGATCCTGATAGAATAAAGTGTATATTGGCGCTCAATACTCTTCTTTTGAACCTCCATATTATCATAGATGTTTGCCATGTTCTGACGTATAGTAGGCCACATATCTGAAAGCTGCTGAGTCAACTGAAGAACCATTGGGTTATCCTCACTGCTGCCCTTCAAGAAACGATTTCTTTTCAGAACCATCTCGTTATATTGTCCGATAGTAGAAACAAGAGGAGTTATCAGAGCAGAATTACCCAAACCCAAGTTTGTAGGTATTATTTGCAAGTAATTATCAGGGGCATCCATATACTCCATTAATGATTTTAACAACTCTATCTGAGTTTGGATTCCAATAAGCTCTTTTCTGTAGTCCGTTGTGCTTTTAAGTACATTTGTCGCATCATTAGCAAGATTGATCAGTTCATTGCTTTTCTTGTATAATTCCATGCTTCCTTCTGTCTCATCCAGCTCCTTTCTGATGCTGCTCAAACGTTCCGCGATAAAATCCTCCGTTTTTCTCGCCACCTCATTCTTATCCTCATTCGCATCCTCGTTATAACAATCAAGCAGTTCACTAAGATAGTCCAATGCACGTTCCCTCTGTGTATCAGTCAAACTTACACTTGCTACCGTAGTTGTCTTTGAGGTGGGAGAAGTGCTTAGCCTTCCCTTGGAATACATACGTCCAATCGTCTTTGGAGAACAGATGGTTACACGAATCTTTGCTCCATTGTCCCATTCCTGTAGCAGTTTCTTATGCCTTAGAGTATCAGCATGCTTATTTTGCTGAAAAACAATTGTTCCATAAGGAGACTGCACCCTAATAGGCAACGTCTTCAATTTAGTGCGAAATGACGTTTCTGTTGGAGTCTGTGAATTAAAGTTGCCTTCCACAAGTATACTGCCCGATACCTTGCTCAATGTCAAAGAAACAGGATTCTTCAAATCATGCAAATCCTTCTCTTCCATATCAACCAATATCGGGCTATTCTTATAGAGTTCCACATCCTTTATATCTCCTTCCAAAAAATATGAGACATAAAGCTTCAATTTCTTTGCAACCCTTGTCGCAACAGTTGTACTGCCCAGGATCTCTAATTCATTATCAAATCCATTTGAACTAGACAGCAATCCCATTTCATCCAATGCCATACCTGAAAATGGGCGTACTTTTTCGCCCGAATCTTTAATTAGGACTTTCATGGAAGCGGCATAAACAGGAGTCTTATACCTCAAATACAGGAAAGCAACTCCCATACAAATTACAGCCGAGAACAAGACCCAATACCAATTTCGGCAAAACGACGCCCACACTAACTGGATATTAAAAATTCCAGCACTCTCATCCTCTCTCTCTCTCAAAAAATCGTCATTCATGTTTTTTTCGGACATTAGGCAAATGTTTTTAATTGATTAAGACATCTATTTCAAATCTTGACTACAAAAATATTTTTTTTTCTTCACATTTCCTCGTTTATATACAAAAAAATAAAGATTATTTATCAAAAAGGGCATTAACAACTCATATATTTAAAATATATTGCGTATCTTTGCGAAATAATGAACGAAAGAAAAACAGCACACACACAAATGTGGTTAGTATATATTTTAGATGCGCTTATACTAAACACATGTATTATATTCATAGCCTATGCATGCCTTTGGGCATTTGATTGGTTATGGGGAATGGTATTATGCAATTTTGCCATTGCAGTCACATTGCGAGCATATTTGTTCAAAACGCTACAAATTCATTGGTTAGCAAGTCCTTTGAATCGAGCAATCAAAAGACTTATTGACATTGCAAGTGCCATCACCTTCCTTGCAAGTATATTCCCAATAATTCTATTTTTCCATATCATTTACAATCTTGCAACAAAGAAAAAACATGAAACTCCCATTTTCACTGTGCGTAAGATATTGGTCACAGAGGAAAAAGAGGCGTTGGCAGTATTTTTTTCACAACATCTTTGGGGTAAGCATACATGCCTAAATAAAACACCATGGGCCTTTAACATCTTTGTTGGCACCTTCTCATTATGGGATTTAAAGAATATTACAGAGATTGAAGAAAGCATAGGATCTGTACCAGACGAGGGGCCAAACGAATTAGATGAGACCAATATTAACGACAAGGAAGAGGATTTGGAATTAAATTCGGACATAACAACTGACATTTTTTATACAGAATCACAAAAATGAATATACTTCAAAAAATTTTCAAGAAAAAACAACAACAAACGGTTGGAGGCATTGAGGACTTCATGCTTCTCATACGAGTCTATTACCAAGCTACCATTGCTGCACAAACCGGCATCAACAACCTTGCCCTACTACCCGACCTTAGAGCTTTCAAGCAAACCTATCACGTCACCACACTTAACAACAAACTTGGTCTTGCAGAAAAGAAACAGTGCCAAAAAATGCTTCAAGGCATATACAATATCAGCGACAACTTCTTTAAGGAAATCGACTTGAGCATAAAGAAAAAGTGTCGTACTATTCAAGACGTGCAACCCTACTTGCTACAATTCCAGGAATTCTGCCAGGAACTCATGATGCTTATGGGCAACATGATGCAATGGAAAATTCGCCTTCCTAATTTCTTTCGCAATGCCCTGAGGACCATGGTGGAGAAACAAATACATGACATCATGACAAAGATTGACTGGAAAGATGACGCTGTCCGAAGGACCTGCGTTTCTGTACGCAAGCTCCAATCGTCACTGTCGTATAGCGAAGCATGGATGACCGAATATGCCTTCACGACCATAATGCTTGCAAAAAAGGAACAAAAAAACACAAAATAAAGAACAGGCATGAATCAGGATGTTGCGTCAATCATATCACGGCTTGAATCACATGCTCGCCAGCTAATACAACAATATAGCAAAATCAAGCAACAATTGGCTGAAGCTGAGCAGCAACTTTCCATCCAGAAGCAGAAATGCGAAATTCTGGAAAAAGAGAAGCTTGCCTTGGAAGATAAGTATTCAAGGCTCAAATTAGCACGTATGGTAGATATGGCTGATGATGACGAATTGAAAACCGCAAGACAACGCATCAATAAAATGATTGCATCTGTGGACAAATGCCTTGCCACCCTGAAAGTACAATAACCATGGAAGACAAGCAGAAAATAACCATACGGTTCGGTTCTTGGGACTTACCCATGACAGTGCTGCGTTCTGACGAGCATCTGTATCGAGAGGCTGAACAACTAATGAAGGAGAGATATGCCTTCTACACCAAAAACTACAAAGGTTTGGCTACAGAACGGTATATGGTTATGTGCATGTTGGATATTGCCGTAAGACTTCAGCATGCCTTAAAAAGAAATAACAATACCGACATTTTAGAAAAGCTAATCCCGCTAACCACAGATCTTGAAAAAGCCCTAACGGAATAGAACACCACAAAAACAGACACATACTATATAAAAATATTATAAACCAACCTAATCACTAAACGTAAAATGAACGAAATAATAATTGGATTTGCCTGTGCAGCAATCGTAATTGGAGCTTGGTGGGCAATTTGGTACTTCGTCGTAGCCCCTCAAAAAATGAAAAAGATGACAGAGGAGGTGCAAAAAGAAGCTGAGGTCATCAAGCAGAAAAAACTTCTTGAGGTTAAAGAGAAATTCCTGTCTAAGAAAAATGAACTGGACAAAGAAATACATCAGCGCAATCAGCAACTGCAACAGGCAGAAAATCGCAACAAACAACGTGAGATGAGTCTGAACCAACGACAGGACGAGCTCAACCGCCGCAAACAGGAAACCGAGAACTTGCGCAATCGTTTGGAAAACCAACAGATCCTATTGGAAAAGAAGGAAGAAGAGTTAGATGCCCGCCAAACTAATTTGATAGATCAAGAGCGTAGCAAACTGGAAGAACTTTCCGGATTATCAGCAGAAGAGGCAAAACAACAGTTAATTGACTCACTAAAAGACGAAGCACGCACCAATGCCCAGGCCTATGTCAACGACATAATGGACGAGGCAAGGACAAATGCCAACAAAGAAGCAAAACGCATTATAATACAAAGCATACAGCGTGTTGCTACTGAAACTGCTGTAGAAAACAGCGTAACCGTATTCCACATTGATAATGACGAAGTAAAAGGCAGAGTTATTGGACGTGAGGGACGCAATATTCGAGCCTTAGAAAACGCAACTGGCGTAGAAATTGTTGTTGACGACACACCCGAAGCCATTGTAATCAGTGCTTTTGACCCCGTTCGTCGTGAAATTTGCCGTCTTGCCCTACATCAATTGGTTTCTGACGGCCGTATCCATCCAGCCCGCATTGAAGAAGTGGTAGCCAAGGTCAAGAAACAAGTAGAGGAAGAAATTCTGGAAACAGGCAAAAGGACAACGATAGACTTAGGAATTCATGGCCTGCACCCCGAACTTGTACGCATTATTGGCAAAATGAAGTATCGCAGTTCATACGGACAGAACCTGCTACAGCATGCAAGAGAAACAGCCAACCTCTGTGCCGTCATGGCGAGTGAGCTTGGACTAAATCCCAAGAAAGCAAAACGTGCAGGTTTGCTGCATGATATAGGCAAGGTGCCCGATGAGGAGCCAGAGATGCCACACGCACTTTATGGAGCTAAACTTGCAGAAAAATACAAGGAAAAACCAGACATCTGCAATGCTATAGGCGCACACCACGAGGAAACAGAAATGACTACACTCATAGCGCCAATAGTACAAGTATGTGATGCTATCAGCGGAGCACGCCCAGGAGCACGCAGAGAGATTGTAGAAGCATATATAAAAAGACTTAAGGACCTGGAAAGCATTGCCATGTCATATCCTGGCGTTACTAAGACATATGCAATTCAGGCTGGTCGTGAACTACGCGTAATTGTTGGCGCAGACAAGATTGACGACAAGCAGACAGAGAAACTATCTGGCGAAATCGCCACACGTATACAGAACGAAATGACATATCCAGGTCAAGTAAAAATTACTGTTATACGCGAAACAAGATCTGTGGCATACGCGAAGTAAAACAAAAACATATGACTATTGCAGTAGATTTTGACGGGACTATTGTTACCCATGAATACCCTAACATTGGCAAAGAGATTCCGTTTGCAATCCAAACCCTAAAAATGCTTCAAAAAGATGGGCACAAACTTATTTTGTGGAGTGTACGTGAAGGCAAACTGCTAAATGAAGCCGTACAATGGTGTTGTAAAAGAGGACTGGAATTCTATGCAATTAATAGAGACTATCCAGAAGAAGAAATAAGCAACAATAACAACTATTCACGTAAGTTAAAAGTTGACATATGGATTGATGACCGCAATATAGGTGGCTTGCCTGATTGGGGAGTTATCTACAGGATTATAAAGGAAAACAAGACATATGAGGAGATTCTGAACGATGATATTGCTCCTGTAAACTCAACCGAGAAAAAAAGAAAATGGTGGCCATTTTAATTAAACACAATTCACATATAATAATGACAATTATGAAAAAGAAAAATCTCTTTATTGGCTTTATTCTACTTGGTATAGCAGGTGTATTAAACACGAGTTGTGTAAGTCAGAAGAAATTAGTTTATTTTCAAGGTGCTGAAAAAGTATATGCTGATGCTCAAAAAATAACCCAGCAGTATGAAATGAGGCTGAAACCTGCTGATCAAATTACGGTAAAAATCACCACAACAGACAACCCAGAACTATTAGAGCTCTTTGCACGAGATATAACGATGGGAACAACATCAGCATCTCAAAATTATAGTCAAAGCGGAACTCTTTCAAACGCATATGGATTCACGGTAACTAACGATGGTTATGTTATTCTCCCCGCAGTAGGCAGAGTATATGTTGATAATATGACATGCGAAGATGCTGCAAGATGTATTGAAAATCAAATAAAGGATTTGAAGCTCATAAAAGATCCTAGAGTTACAGTACGACTACAAAATGCGCGTGTCACCGTTGTCGGTGCCGTTAAAACACCTAAAAGCGTCAGCTTGACCAGTGAACGTAATACGGTCATAGACGTTTTAGCACAATGTGGAGATTTAGATGTAACATCACTTAGAAGAAACGTCAAACTTTTCAGAGAAGTTAATGGCCAGCGTCAAATGTTTGTACTTGACCTTACAGATGTGGATGTTTTCAACAACCCAGCATTCTATGTTGAGCAAAACGATATGATTTACGTTGAACCAAATAGAAGTCTTGGTGTTAAAAGCAGTGCTTTCTACACCTTCCTAAGTGCAGGCGCAAGCATTCTGGGCTTAGCATCCAGTATCGTAGCACTAGTACTAAGCATCAAGGATTCAAAATAATAATTTGAAGACAAGAGCAATAGTACCCGAAAACCAAAAATCTAAGAAACACAGAACCTGGTCTACTTTTTGTTAAACTACATAAATTAATACCCATGAAAAAAATTACTTTCTCATTATTTATCTTCTCTTTTCTGTTAATATCCTGCCATAACACATTTATTGATGTAGACAATAACCTGAATGACACCAAAACAAAAACTGTCACTTTTACATTTGGTGGATTTACAATGAGCGGTCTTGACGGAATAAATTCAGAAGAAAGTCATGAATCAAGAGCATCAAACGTCCAAGCAAACTACACAGACCATTTAATTCTTGGAATATTTGATGCAAATGGCAATATTGTTGACAGTCTTCTCTACCAGAATAAAGATGACAGTCAAACTTCATACGGAACTTTTACTCACAATTTAGTCTATGGCAAATACACAGTCCTTGCCATAGGATGGAATGGAGAACAGCAATGTCTTGTACATAGTTTAGATAGTATTTCATTCAGCCAGAACTGGGTTCCAAATACTTTCCTATGTAGAGAAGAAATCGTAGTTAACGACAATCAGTCCAGTTCACACTCCTTGACACTCAAACGCTGTGTTTCTAAATTTTCTGTTGTATTTAAGGACAAAACTGCACCATGTGACCTAAATCACTTTACAATTGCCTTTTCTGGAGCAGGAAACACAATTAATAGCCAAACCCGACATTGTACACACACACAAGATTTCAGCAGAACACTATTGCTTAAGACAGATCCATCCAAAGTCACTTCTATCAGTACATATTGCGTTCTGCCCAAAGACAGTGCAGGAATCAATATTAACGTTGCTGCTTTTGACAGCAATGGCAATACTATATCACAGAAGTATTTTGAAAACGTGCCAATGAAAATCAACTATGTAACAACATACTCTGGCAATTTCTACACAACATATTCCGGAACAGAGGAGATATTGTTTGAAATTGATTTTGATGGTGAAATCAACGTGGATTTCTAAATTAGGCTAAGATATAATAGTATCAAATTTGCATGTTGATTTTAGAAGTTTGCACCCGATAAACAACAGGTCTGTATATCTACAGTACCAACAGCAGCGATTACCCTCACCTGAGATGATCGCTGCTGTTTTTTTGTTGTAACTATAGATTAGAGTAAGCATCCGATAACATTACCCTGACTTTAGTTTTCCCTACACCGATTCATGTAATGATTTTTCAACACCAAAAATCGAGATATTGCAGAAAATGCAAAAATAGCAAAAATGATTTCCCTCGCGAGGTAAAAAAAATTCCCTCGCGAGGTAGCAAAAAAAACTACGTGAGGGAAATTTTCAACATTCCTCCATACTTTGTAAAGATAATTACATTGTCAGGAAGTCGGAATAGTCTAGCAACAATGAATGGTCTCTCTCTAGTTCCAGAAACCATTCATTGGTCGTTTTTAAGACCCTGAGGCTACTCGGGTATAGAATACCTGAACCTCCTGACTTCGTCAATGCGTCACCCAAATTAAGCATTGTTTTCTGTCTTTTCAAAAAGAGGTTTTATTGCTAGGTGTTTATCTGTTAAAAAGAGCGTTTTGGTAAAGAAACTTCCATGTTCTGGTAATCTTATTCTTATCGTGGTAATTGTTTTTGCTGCCTCAAGTACTTGATCCACGCTCATGTCAATCTTATTTATGGTTATTAATCGCTCCAGTTCTTTATAAACTTTGTAGGCGACGAAACATATACAGACATGTGCCTCAATTCTCCTTTCTGTGAAATGAAACATTGGGCGCATATCCAAGGTCCCTTTTGAAATGCGAAAAGCACGTTCCACAACCCAAAGTCCATGATATTCTTCAATGACGCGCCCTGCATCCAGGTTAGTGTTTGTGATGTAGCCTTTCAAGCCATCCCATTTGCTGTCTTTGGCAATCTTCTGCTCACTGATGCAGACCTCTATGTCCTTGCTAATTTCAAGAAACTTGTTGTATCCTCGTTTATTGACCTGCTGTTTAGTAATGTGTCCGCTCCTATAAGCCTGCCTTAGACGTGACACACCGCGGTTTCGGTTATAGGCATCCTTGTTTGCACGTTTCTCAGAATAGCTGACAATAAGGCGTTCGCCATTCTTATACCTATATTCATGACAAGATTGATCCTCTGTTTTCAATGAGAGTATCCATTGCTTGATGGTGGCGCTCTCGTTCTTGATACGGGCACCGAGAATATACTTGTATCCGGCCTGTTGCAGCAGTGCCACATTGTTTTTATTCATCAGCCCGGAGTCTGCCACAACGACAAAGTCTTCACCGATGTTGAAACGTTGCTTGAAATCATCAATCATTGGTATCATGGTGAAACCTTCATACTGGCTGCCATTGAATATGGAATAGGACAACGGATAACCTCCTTCTGAGACAAGCAGGCCAAGGACAACCTGTGATTCTGCTGTCTTTCCATCTTTGGAGAAGCCCGGTTCACGTAAGCTGTCTGTTTTGGAAGTCTCAAAGTACAACGTAGTGACATCGTAGAACATCAACCCTATCTTTCCTCCAAATATACGCCTTGTATGCTCTACGCTGATTTGCTGGGCAAGTTCCATCTGTGTGTTGTATAACTTGTCCATATAGCGATATATGTGGTTAAGGTCAACATCTTCGTCGTAGTACGACCTTAGGTAATCAACAGTAGCGAGTTTGCTTCTAGGTTGCGATACTCTGGCAATTACCAAATGGCGCAGTATCTCGTCAGGAATCTGATAGAAACCGATACTATCATAAACTTGATTCAAAAGCAACTGGGTGCCGTTAATAAAAACGGCATCCATGTTGTCTACCACACGGATAGTTTCTTCCAATTCCCGAGTACGATTGTTATTGAAATCAAACTCTTATTGTCCATCATGAGTGCGTAACCATAATATTGCTTTTTGGTATAATATGTCTGCTTCCTCTTCAGATTTTGCTACACCAAACTTTTTCACTTCAGTGAATTTACCATCTGCCTTGCTTACCACTACCACACTAATTGTGCCAGAACGGTTAAACTTTTTACGTACAAACATGGTGCAAATGTAAGAAAAAATAGCTTTGCGTCACCCAAAGTCACCCATTTTAAATAATTAACTGACTGATTTTCAATATCCGCCATTTAATGGCAATAAAAAGTGATGAAGTCAGGAGTAAAGACAGAAAACATTCCAATTCTCAATAATATAATAAATCTACCATTTGGAGGCGATACTCCATTTACGGCAGAAATTTGGTTTGTGAATGGAATAGCAAAACTAGACATGCCTTGGGGAACACCTCAGCCAATACA
>JAEIGA010009336.1_pt1 | contig 14846 bp, 16 predicted proteins | sample 9270691 | NCBI WGS metagenome assembly JAEIGA01 (sample SAMN17057246, study PRJNA624740) | gut metagenome | biome: biome; isolation source: fecal sample | host: Bos grunniens | place: China: Xizang | collected 2019
CTTCGGAAATTCTCCGGGGGAAGATTTTTGGGAAACATTTTCAACCCTCGGATAGCATTTAGACGGGCTAATAGCTGCTTTGCCATATCTCTAAACTTTCGCTCCTTTCTTTAGGGATAAAAGTATGCTGTTAGTCTCTCTAAATGCTATTCATTGACACATAAACTTGTATGAAAGGAGGCGGTTTTGTGCCACGAGGAACGACAAAGGTCCCCAAAACCAATAGTGAACAACGCAAAAGAAAACCTGCGCTGTCACCAGAGGCAAGAGAGAATCAGATGATTGCCCTTGCTATGGATTTGGCAGAACAGAGATTGAGAGACGGCACCGCCTCTTCCCAGGAGGTAACTCATTTTCTTAAGCTAGCATCGTCAAAGGAGCGACTCGAGAAGGAAATTATGGAAAAGCAGAAGGCCCTTATCGAGGCAAAGACGAACGCCTATGCTTCCTCGGATGAGATTAAAGCCCTCTATGCAGATGCCATGGCGGCATTCAGGAGTTACAATGGTCAGAACGGTTGATAACGGAATCAAGTCGTATTCGGTCGTTATCCTTCTGCCGACACTCGAAGAACGATTTGAGTATTTGAAACTCAAGGGTCGAGTTGGAGCTGAGACATTCGGTTATGACCGATATATGAATCAGATTCTTTACCACGACCCCGAATGGAAGCGTGTTCGTAGAGAAGTTATAATTAGGGACAATGGTTGCGACTTAGGCGTCAAAGACCAGGAGATACAAGGGCGTATACTGGTTCACCATATAAACCCGATAACTATTGATGATGTCAAACTTAGACGTTATTGCGTCTTCGACCTCGACAACCTAATTTGCACATCCCACGACACGCATAATGCCATACATTATGGCGACTCCAATCTCTTGCCAAAGAATCCAATAGAACGCACACCAAATGACACTTGTCCCTGGAAGCGCTAACAACAGCGAAAGGAGGAAAACATGGATAGTATACTTCAGTCAATTAAGAAGATGCTGAACGTTCATGAGAGCGACAATAGTTTTGACACTGATATTGTCATGCTGATTAACTCTACGTTTGTGACGCTTATGCATATAGGCGTTGGTCCCGTCAAGGGATTCGCCATAACCGATGACAGTGCAACGTGGGACGAGTTTATCACAGATGCTGATGACATCTCTATCAACTCTGTCAAGACTTATATCTACCTCAAGGTTCGTCTAGTGTTCGATCCTCCTACCAGCTCTTCTGTTATGGAAGCAATCAACAAGAACATTAACGAACTTGAGTGGAGACTCAACGTTATGGCCGAGAGTAGAACGCGAGGTGAATAATAGCATGACATACACTAATTCTTTATGCCATTACGGCATTAAAGGTCAGAAGTGGGGCGTCCGTAGATACCAGAATGACGACGGCACTCTCACTGCTGCCGGCAAGAAGCGATACAGCGATGATGACCGGAGCGAATCTCGTAGTGATACGGGAAAGAAGGTAGCAAAGGTTCTCGCTACCGGCGCAGCTGTTGGTCTGGCCGCTTATGCGATGTACAATCCCAAGAGCAGAAAGCTTATTCTGGACATGGCCGGTAAGACCATGGACCAGGTTAAGAAAACCACTGCTGCCGCAGCTCCCGTGGTGAAAGACCACCTGAAGAAGGTTGGCGCTAAGACCCTGAAGACCCTTGGTGAAAGCACGGAGAAGGTCGGTAAGGCCATGTCCGATGCTGCCCTGGCCTCTATGGGTACAATCGCAATTGCGAAGCTTACCGACAAGCTGGCGACAACTGACGCCGACAGTGAGGCTGTAAGAAATAGAAACAAAGTTATTCTTGACTCCACTAAGGCTGGCATTGAAGCTGCCACCAAAGCCAACGGAGGCGGTTCTAAGAATAATAGCGGCGGCAACAACAAGGGCGGTGCTGTCGGAGCAGAGATTACTAATGCTATCGGCGCTCCTAGCAAGAAGCCTATTGACAAGCAGACCAGCGATTGGCAGAACCTGTTCAAGGATTCTAATGGTAATCAGCGAGACACTGACACTAGATCCACTATCAAGAGCATGGCGTCCGCTGGCTACGACATCGACCAGATCTCTGAGTATCTGAGACAGGTCGACAACGGCACTATCAAGCACAGCTATGACGATGTAAAAGACGAGCTCTATTACTACTGCGGTGCTAACTTTATGGCGATGTTGGGGTGATAATTCAAAATGGCATTATCGAACACTGCCGTTCCTAAGTATTACGGCAAATTCCGTGATGCCGTAATCAGGGGTGAGATTCCAGTATGCCGAGAAATCTCGATGGAGATGAATCGCATCGACGCTTTGATTGCGAATCGAGGCGTATGGTATGACCCCGACCCAGTTGAAGGCTTCATAAAGTTTTGTGAGGCTGAACTGACACTTACTGATGGCTCCGAGCTAAAGCTGCTTGAAACGTTCAAACTGTGGGCAGAGCAGATCTTCGGATGGTACTACTTCGTGGAGCGAAGCGTGTATGTTCCGAACCCGGACGGGCACGGTGGCCATTACGTAAACAAGCACATCAAGAAAAGACTCATCAATAAGCAGTATCTCATCGTGTCCCGAGGTGCTGCCAAATCTCAGTATGAATCCTACATACAGAATTACTACCTGAACGTCGATCCCTCCACTACCCACCAAGTCCACACTGCTCCTACCATGAAGCAGGCAGACGAGGTGCTCGCCCCCATGCGAACCGCAATCGCTCGTGCTAGAGGCCCGCTGTTCAAGTTCATGACAGAAGGATCTCTGCAGAACACGACCGGCTCCAAGGCGAATCGAGTGAAACTCGCATCCACTAAGAAGGGTGTCGAGAACTTCCTCACCGGTTCCCTGGTTGAGATTCGCCCCATGACCATTGACAAGCTTCAGGGTCTGAATAGCCGAATCAACACCGTTGACGAATGGCTGTCTGGTGACATCCGAGAGGACGTTATCGGTGCTCTGGAGCAGGGCGCGTCGAAGAACGACGACTACCTTATCGTGGCGGTCAGCTCCGAGGGTACGGTTCGTAACGGTCCGGGCGACACAATCAAAATGGAGTTGATGGACATCCTCAAGGGTGAGTACACCAACCCCCATGTTTCGATTTGGTGGTACAAACTTGACTCCGTCGATGAAGTCGGACGCCCCGAGATGTGGGCTAAGGCTCAGCCTAACCTGGGCAAGACGGTCACATATGAAACCTATCAGCTGGACGTGGAAAGAGCTGAGAAAGCCCCGTCCGCGAGAAACGACATCCTGGCTAAGCGATTCGGCTTACCCATGGAAGGCTATACGTACTTCTTCACATACGAAGAAACACTTCCTCACAAGAGGCGTGACTTCTGGAGGATGGGCTGCGCCCTCGGCGTGGACCTTTCCAGAGGCGACGACTTCTGCGCCTTTACCTTCCTGTTCCCTCTTCCGAACGGTGGTTTTGGAGTTAAGACTCGAAACTACATCACATCTAATACTCTCATGAAGCTTCCCGCAGCCATGCGACTCAAGTATGACGAGTTCATCAATGAGGGAAGCCTGATTGTTCTGGATGGTATTGTTCTAGACATGATGATCGTGTATGACGACCTCGATGCACACATCTCCCGTTGTGAATACGATGTCCGATGCTTGGGTTTCGACCCGTATAACGCTCGAGAATTCGTAGAGCGATGGGAAAGAGAGAATGGACCGTTCGGAATCGAGAAGGTAATCCAGGGCGCCAAAACTGAATCTGTTCCCCTTGGCGAGCTTAAGAAGCTCTCCGAGAGACGAATGCTATTGTTCGACGAGAAGCTGATGATGTTCACTATGGGTAACTGCATAACCCTCGAGGACACGAACGGCAACCGTAAACTCTATAAGCCTCGTCACGAACAGAAGATTGACGCCGTCGCGGCGATGATGGATGCGTTTGTCGCATACAAACTCAACCGCGACTTGTTTGATTGAGGAGGTGAAAATTCAAAATGGAATACGTATTGATGCATCATGGCGTAAAAGGCCAGAAGTGGGGTGTCAGACGATACCAGTATGCTGATGGCTCACTGACTCCGGCTGGCAAAAAGCGATACTCAGGCGATTCACGGAATGCCAGTGCGAGTCAAAAAGTATCCCGCCTGATGAAGATGCGAGTCAAAGAACTCGTTAACACGGGCAGGACTATCGCTACCGGACGACAGTACGTTGACGGCTATTTGAGTAAGGGTACGACGTTCAACAGAATCCAGACTTCTAAGGAGTTTGAGAACTTTGCGTTCTATGCCACTTACAAGAAGGCCGACAGCGATAAATACATGGGTCTGTTCGGTAAGAACCTGGCATCTAGAGCGGCTAGAGACGCGAGGGTTGCCGAGAAGCAAGCCAACGCCTCCGGCAGCGAAGCCGACCTTGCGAACGCAAAGGCGCTTCGAGAGCGCTCTGACAACCTGAAGGTGTATCAGGTGAAACTGGAAGCAACCAAGAAGTTGAAGATTCCGTCTGATGAGAATGCAGCGGACATCACTACGAAGTTGCTTCGTGAATCCGAGTTCAAGAAGAACGTTATAGCTTCTATCGAGGACTCCAAGTCTAAGATGCTTCGCCCGACGCAGCAGCTCCTGTTTAACCAGGCGCAGAACGCGTTGAAGAAAGAGCCCGATAAGATGTCCTCTTCCGAGAGGATCGCCGTCTACAAGGCGCTTAATCTGTCTCTGACGAATCACAATGCGCAGGAGATTGCTGCTCAGAGTCGATTCTATGGCGAGCTGAAGAAGAAGGGCTACAATGCTCTGCTTGACTACAACGATAAGGACTACTCTAGTTATCATGCTAAGCGACCGATGATCGTGTTTGACGTTGATTCGGTGAAGCTGAAGGCAGTTACTGAGACGAACCCCAAGGTTGTGGACAAGCTGTACAGAAAGTATAACGCCGAGCGACTTGCGAAGGAAGCATCCGCCAATACTATTGGCTTGGTCAACCAATTCGCAACCAAGACCGTGTCTGAATGCTCGGATTATGTGAAACGCAAAACCGACAGTTACCTGAATTGAGGTGAAAATTCAAAATGGTATACATTAATAACTCCGATGAACTGTATCACTATGGTGTCAAAGGTATGAAGTGGGGTCACCGCAAGGCATCCTACCAGAATACTGCGGTCAGCGCTCAGAGACAGAAGTATCTGGATGCAAAGGCCAATAAGAAGGCGGCCGGCAGGGCGTATAACAAGGCGTATAACAAAGCCTATAACCGTAACCTCGCCGCGTTCAGCCCCATCAAGAAGCACCGTGATGCCAACAACGCACGATGGGAAGATGCCATCAAGAAGGCCCAGGATCTCGGCAAGGCTAATAAAGAGTATAAGCAGGCCAAGAAGGAGTATCACCAGACTGACGAGTACAAAGCTAAGCGTGCAAAAGCCATTAAGGTTGGCGCGGCTGTAGCTGGCACTGCGTTGGCTGCGTATGGTGCGTATAAGGTTTCTAAAATCCTTAAAGACAAGGCATCCACTAAGTCTTACGAAGCCGGTGTCGCTGCGATGGACAGATGGATGGCTGCCGCTAAGAAGGAATCCTCGGCTGGTAACTGGCAGCGTAGTGCCCAGTTCTACCAGGTAGCTCGGGAGACCGCTAGGCGCGCTGACGCACGTACCGATGTGGTTAAAAACTCCACCGTAGAAGCAGCTAAGTATCTATACAATACTCGAAGACGATAAACCACGTCGAGTCGATGCGAGGTGAAAATTCAAAATGGATGAATCTTTTGGCTCCAGGATCAAACATGCCTGGAACATCTTCATGAATAAGGACCCTACTGACGATTATCGCAATCGTGGCGAGTCCTATTACTACCGGCAAGATAGACCTCAGAGACGAAGACAGGTCGATAGAACGATTGCGACTTCTGTCTTCAATCGCATTGCGATGGATGTTTCCTCCATCGACATTCGCCACGTTCAGATGGACGAGAATGGTCGGTATCTGGGCGAGATCAAGTCTGGTTTGAACGAATGTCTGTCTCTTGAGGCCAACATCGACCAGACCGGTCGTGCTTTCATTCAGGACCTGGTTATGTCTATGTTTGACGAGGGCGTTGTTGCGGCAGTCCCCATTGAGACTACATTCAATCCGTCCGTAACCGATTCTTACGATGTCAAATCTATCCGAGTAGGTAAGATTGTCGAATGGAGACCGTTGGACATCAAGGTTAACCTCTACAATGAGAGAACCGGTAAACGTCAGGATGTGTGGGTCCCTAAGAGATCCGCAGCAATCATCGAGAACCCGCTATTCTCTGTAATCAACGAACCTAACTCCACGATGCAGCGGCTTATTCGTAAGCTCTCTTTGCTGGATGCGGTCGACGAACAGAGCAGCTCTGGTAAGCTCGACTTGATTATTCAGCTTCCTTATGTGATTAAAACTGAAGCACGAAGACAGGAAGCCGAGAAACGTCGTAAGGACATCGAGATGCAGCTGTCTGGAACAAAGTACGGTATCGCCTACACGGACGGTACGGAACGTATAACTCAGCTTAATCGCCCCATCGAGAACAATCTGATGAAGCAGATTGAATACCTGACGAGTATGCTATATAGCCAGTTAGGTATCACTCAGGCCGTGTTGGATGGAACTGCGGATGAGCAGACTATGCTGAACTATAACAACCGTACTATCGAACCTATTGTGTCCGCCATCGTAAATGAGTTCAAGCGTAAGTTCTTGACCAAGACTGCTCGCACTCAGATGAAGTCCGTGATGTTCTTTAGAGATCCGTTCAGACTCGTTCCCGTGTCTCAGATTGCAGAAATTGCGGATAAGTTCACTCGTAACGAGATTATGACCTCTAACGAAATCAGACAGATTATTGGCATGAAGCCGTCCGACGATCCTAAGGCAGACCAGCTTGTGAATAGCAACATCAGTCAGCCGAATGCGGACCCCGGAATGATACCTCCTGAGGAGGGCGTTCCTATGGAGGAAGAGGTTCCGATGGACGAAGCGCCAATCGATGAAGAATCCTACGAATAGGAGGTAAAAATTCAAAATGGAACAGTACGATTTTAGCGGCTGGGCCACTCGTAACAACCTGAAGTGCGCCGATGGTAGAACCATCATGAAGGATGCATTTAAGGATAACGATGGTCAGACGGTTCCTCTTGTTTGGAACCATCAGCACGCAGAGTCCACCAATGTACTTGGTCATGCTCTGCTGGAAAATCGCGAGGAAGGTGTATATGCGTATTGCACCTTTAACGATACTGAACCTGCGAGACATGCAAAGCAGCTCGTTGAACATGGTGACGTATCCGCACTCTCTATTTACGCAAACAAGCTGAAGCAGAACGGCGGCAATGTTCTTCACGGCGCTATTCGTGAGGTTAGCCTGGTTCTGGCCGGTGCAAACCCCGGCGCATTTATTGACTCCATCATCAAGCACGGTGAGGAGTCCGACGAAGAAGCCGTTATCTATACTGGCGAAGACATTAGTCTGATGCACAGTGAGGAAAATTCTAAGGAGGATAATAACATGGCTAACAATGGCGAAAAGACTGTACAGGATGTTTTCGACACCCTGACTGAAGAGCAGAAGACCGTGGTGTATGCCATCATCGGTCAGGTTCTGGAAGAGAACGGTGCAGCCAACGACGACAATGATATGGAGGAAAAAGACATGAAGCACAATGTATTTGACAACGACCAGCAGACCGGCGAGTTCCTGAGCCATGCCGACATGGCAGCAGTCCTGTCCGACGCTAAGCGTTACGGCAGCCTGAAGGACGCAGCTATCGCACACGGCATGGAGGACATCGCTCCCCTGGCTCACGCTGTTACCGGCACCTACGGTATCGGCACCGACTCTGTCGCCGAGACTTCTATCGGCACCCTGTTCCCCGACGCTCGCACCCTGAACGCTGCTCCTGATTTCATTCAGAGAGACATGAGCTGGGTCAGCAGAGTCATGAACGCTGTTCACAGAACCCCCTTCTCCCGCATCAAGTCCCTGCATGCAAACATCACCGCTGAAGAGGCTCGTGCTCTGGGTTACATCAAGGGCAACCTGAAGAAGGAAGAGGTCTTCACCCTGCTGAAGCGTACCACCGCCCCCACCACCATCTACAAGAAGCAGAAGCTGGACCGTGACGACGTTGTCGACATCACCGATTTCGACGTGGTCGCATGGATCAAGGGCGAAATGCGTATGATGCTGAATGAGGAAATCGCCCGTGCAATCCTGATCGGTGACGGCCGTCTGTCCAGCTCCGACGACAAGATTAACGACCAGTGCATCCGTCCCATCGCTCACGATGCTGACCTGTACACCATCAAGTCCGAAGTCGCCGCTGGCAAGGACTTTGCTGAGACCGTCAAGAACATGATCCGCGCTGCCGTTAAGGCTCGTAAGGACTACAAGGGCTCCGGTAACCCCGTGTTCTACACCACCGAGGATGTCCTGACCGAGGCTCTGCTGCTGGAGGACTCCATCGGCCATCGTCTGTACAAGGACGTTAAGGAACTGGCTGCCGCTATGCGTATGAGCGACATCGTCACTGTTCCTGTCATGGAAGGCCAGAAGGGCCCCAAGGGCGGCGACCTGCTGGGTCTGGCTGTCAACCTGACTGACTACAACGTTGGTGCTGACAAGGGCGGTTCCGTGAACCTGTTCGACGATTTCGACATCGACTACAACCAGCAGAAGTACCTGATCGAGACCCGTTGCTCCGGCGCTCTGACCAAGCCCTACTCCGCTATGGTCTTCGAGGTCGCTGGCGCCTAATTGGTAAGAAATTCAAAATGGAGGTGAATGGATGGCCAGATTCTCTGGAAAAGTAGGTTTCTCGGCAGGAACCCACGAGGTGCGACCCGGCGTATGGGCGGATCAAATTGTGGAGCGGATTTACTACGGTGATTCTAACAGATACACCCGCAGATCCCAGAATTCCGGACAGGTCAATGACAATCTTGTCATCTCGAACGAGATCTCTATTGTGGCCGATCCGTTCGCCTCCGACAATTTGGGTTTCATCCGCTATGTCGAGTTTATGGGTGCTAAATGGAAGGTGACCAACATCAACGTCCAGCATCCTAGACTAATCCTGACCCTGGGGGAGGTATACAATGTCTAATCGATTAGATTTGCACGAGATGCTCTGCGAGATTCTCGGCTCTAGAAATGTGTATGTTCAACCCCCAGAGTCAGTGAAATTAGTCTACCCTGCTATCGTATACAAGCTGTCCAACATTCGAAATGGATTTGCTGACAATAAAGTATACATTCAGGGTGATTCATACGCGATTACAGTTATCACCAGTGATCCCGATAGCGAGCTTGTTAGGAAGTTCTCCAAGCTTCCTCAGTGTCGCTACGACCGCGATTTCATCTCTGATAACCTGTATCATACAGTATTCACATTATCGTACTAAGGAGGAATTAAACCATGCCTAATCCTATTGTATGGGACGAATCCGGTAAGCGTTTCTACGAAACCGGCGTAGAAAAGGGCGTTCTGTATGTTGCCGAAGGTGCAGCATACCCCAAGGGCGTCGCTTGGAACGGTCTGATCAATGTGGCTGAGAAGCCCTCTGGTGCAGAACCCTCCCCCCTGTATGCTGACAACATCAAGTACCTGAACCTGATGTCCAATGAGGACTTCGCAGCTTCTGTCGAGGCATACTACTATCCCGATGAGTTCGCCGCATGCGACGGCTCCGCTGAGCTTGTTCCCGGCGTCATGGTCGGTCAGCAGAATCGTAAGAAGTTTGGTATGTCCTATGTTACCAAGCTGGGTAACGATGAAGACGGTGCCGATCACGGCTACAAGATTCATCTGATTTACGGCTGCCTGGCTGCTCCCAGTGAGAAGACCTACGGCACCGTGAACGAGTCCCCCGAGGCCATCACTTTCTCCTGGGAACTGTCCACCACTCCCGTTGCCGTTCCCAACATGAAGCCCACCGCTTGCATCGTCATCGATAGCACCAAGGTGGCTCCCGAGAAGCTGAAGGCTCTGGAAGAGGCCCTGTATGGCACCGCCCAGAAGGAGGCTTACCTGCCCCTGCCCGCAGAGCTGGCAACCCTGCTCGCTGGCTAATAGGCAGAATTCAAAATGGAGAGGTATTCAGTTCGGCTGGCCTCTCCTATTCTTTTAATTTTGAAAGGAGATAGCAGCATATGCTGAAGAAGACTATTACTTACGTTGATTACAACGACAAAGAACGGACTGAGACTCACTACTTCGATCTGAACGAGGTCGAGGCCACTGAGCTGGAGCTGAGCGTCGAGGGCGGTATGTCCAAGAAGCTCGAGGCTATCGCTAAGTCCGAGGACAAGGCTGCGATGTTCAAGTTCTTTAAGGATCTCATCGCCAAGTCTTACGGCATTAAGAGCGAAGACGGCAGACGCTTCATCAAGTCTGAGCAGATTTCCGAGGAATTCACCCAGACCAGAGCCTACTCCAAGCTGATGATGGAACTGGCCACTAACGGTGAAGAGCTGGCAGCATTCTTCAATGGTGTCATTCCCAAGGTTAATGCTCCCGCTGCAAATTAAGCATGAAATAAAACGGAGGCTAGAGAAATGCTTCAGTTAACCATAACCCCTCCCGAACAATGGGATAGTAGGAAACGAGAGTTCGTCTACCCTGAGGGAAAGGTGCTTACATTGGAACATTCTCTGGTCTCCCTTTCGAAATGGGAATCGAGATGGTGTAAGCCGTTCATCTCCCGGGAGCCGAAAACTCACGAAGAGAGTATCGATTACATTCGATGCATGACAATTACACAGAATGTCGACCCCGAAATATACAACTATGTGTCCGACGAGAATCTAAAAGAGGTCGAACGATACATAGAGGCCCCTATGACTGCAACTTGGTTCGCCGAGGATAAGAACCCGGGTCCTAAGAATCGTGAGCAAATCACGAGCGAATTGATCTATTATTGGATGATCGCTCTTGAGATTCCATCCGAGTATCAGAAATGGCATCTGAACAGGCTCCTCACGTTGATTCGTGTATGTAACATTAAGAATCAGCCGCCTAAGAAGATGAGTCAGAGAGAACTCATGAATCGGAATCGAGAGCTCAACGCAGCTAGAAAGAAGAAATTTAACACGAGAGGGTGACGAACTTATGAGTAACAGCTCACTTGTCACATATACCAAAATCAGTCCGAATAGGACATCTCCGAGAAATCACAAAATCGATACAATCACGATTCATTGTACTGCTGGAAATAGCAGCGCACAAGGAATCTTGAATCTCGCACATTTTGTGAATTACAACAGTACCGCTGGAGCATCTTGTAACTACGCTATCGGTCAAGATGGTTCTATCGGTTTGGGCGTAGAAGAGAACGACCGCTCTTGGTGCACCTCCAACAGAGAGAACGACCATAGAGCAATTACGATTGAGGTATCCTCTTCCAACGTACATCCCTATGCGGTTAGCGATGCCGCATACAAAGCCCTAATCGACCTGCTGGTTGATATTTGCCAGAGAAACGGTATTCCTAAGCTTTTGTGGAAGGGTGATAAGTCTTTGATTGGCCATCCCGAGCAGCAGAACATGACCGTTCATAGATGGTTCGCCAACAAAGCGTGCCCGGGTGAGTATCTGTACAGCAGACACGCTCAGATTGCCGGTGAAGTGAACGCACGTCTTGGACACACAGACACCCCCGATTCCGCCGACAATCCAACAGTCGAAACGCCCTTTAAGGTTGGCGATCTCGTTTCCCTAACTTCCGATGCGAAGTATTACAACGGAACGGAAGTAGCCCCCTGGGTAAAGAATCGTAAATGGTTCATCAAGAAGATCAATGGTGATAGAATTGTCATCGACAAGAGTGAAGACAATAAGCACGCCATTAATAGTCCCGTTCACGAGAAATACTTGACTGTTGTGAAGCCGAAGGTCGACCTTCCTTATATGGTTCAGGTAAGTGTTCCCGATCTTAACGTTAGGAAGGGCCCCGGTACGAATTACAGTGAGACTGGACTCGTTACCGGTAAGGGTGTATTCACAATAATCGAAGTGTCTGACGGTGTCGGATCCGATGCTGGATGGGGTAAACTCAAGTCCGGCTTGGGCTGGATCTCGTTAGATTTCACCAAGAGAGTGTAAGGAGACAACCATGATAAGCTTCAGACAAAAGGGCGACTTCGCTAAGACTACTCGCTATCTCGAGAGAGCCAAAAAAGGCATTCGCCTGAGCGGTCTTGATCGATTCGGCAAGGAAGGCGTGTCCGCCCTTGCGTCTGCAACACCTGTCGAGTCTGGCGAAACCGCTAACTCTTGGAATTACAAGATAGAAAATCAAAATGGAGTCATCAAGATTGGGTTCTATAACTCGCACGTCGAGAAAGGCGTCCCCATTGCGATTATTCTTCAGTACGGTCACGGCACAAGAAACGGAGGATACGTTCAAGGTCGTGACTACATTAATCCGGCAATACAGCCGGTGTTCGATCAACTTGCTAAGCATGCGTGGAAGGAGGTTACTAAAGTATGAGTGCTACTATTGATGAAAAAGTAGTAGAGATGCGGTTTGACGGCCGAGATTTCGAACGAAATACTAGAGAGAGCATATCGGCCTTGGAGAAGCTGAAGCAGAGTCTCAAGCTCGATGGTGCTACAAAGGGCTTCGAAAACGTTGGCGCAGCCGCTAATAGATTCTCATTGAACGGCCTTACCAGCGCCGCCGACGCAGTGGTCGTAAAGTTCTCGTACATGCAGATGGCTATCGCGAACCAATTTAATAAGATTGTTGATAGCGCAGTATCTACTGGCAAACGAGTCATATCCGCGTTCACCATCGAGCCCATAAAGACTGGTTTCCAGGAATACGAAACTCAGATAAATGCCGTCCAGACAATCCTTGCCAACACTTCGAGTAAGGGTACGACGATTGACGATGTTAACGTCGCACTGGATACTTTGAATGCTTATGCGGACAAGACGATTTACAATTTTACGGAAATGACCCGTAATATTGGTACGTTCACGGCCGCCGGCATCGAACTGAATACGGCAACTCAGGCCATTCAGGGTATCGCAAACCTGGCAGCTGTTTCCGGCTCTAACTCCCAGCAGGCTAGTACCGCCATGTATCAGCTTTCTCAGGCATTGTCCTCTGGCACGCTTAAGCTTCAGGACTGGAACTCCGTGGTTAACGCCGGTATGGGCGGTCAGGTGTTCCAGGATGCCTTGAAAGAAACTTCTAGGTTGATGGCTCAGCAGGCCAAAGATCTTAAGAAGATGAGTGCCGCACAAAGAGCCGCATGGCAGGCATCCCATGGATACACTGATGCACAGATGAAGTCCATGATGGCGTATTCCTTTGGTGTCGACAACCTCATCAAGAAGCACGGCAGCTTCAGAGAATCGCTGACCGAAGGATGGATTACCGCCGACGTTCTTACGATGACCTTGAACAAGATGACAAAAACAGGCGTCGTCGATTACGTAATGGACATGACCGGAGCCACAAGAGAAAGTGTCGAGGAACTTCAGCGTCTTGGCGACACGTATGGTTATGACTCTGAGCAAGCGAAGGAACTCGCCAATTCTATCGCTAAGGGTGACGAGGCGATGGCTAAGTCCGTCCTCGAAACTGTAAAACTGGCCACTACAGCCGAAGATGCCGCTACCAAGGTTAAGACATTCACTCAGTTGATGGATACACTTAAGGAAGCGGTTCAGTCTGGTTGGACTCAGACTTGGGAAATGCTTGTTGGCGACTTCGAGGAAGCAAAGGAATTGTGGACCGGCGTTTCCGACTATCTCGGCGAAGTAATCAATAATATGTCCAACGCTCGTAACGAGCTAGTCGCCGCTTGGATTGAGATGGGCGGTAGAACCCAGGTGCTCGATTCCATAAAGAGTGCGTTCAGGGGTCTGTTGAACATCATCATACCGGTTAAAAACGCATTCCGAGAAGTATTCCCGCCCACCACAGCAGAACAAGTATTTGCCATTAGTTCTAAGATTAAAGAGCTAACTGAGCGATTCGAGGCATTCACGGCTAAGAACGCCGACAACATTGCGAAAGCATTTAAGGGTATATTCTCGATAATGGATATCGGCTTGACGTTCGTCAAGGAACTCGGTAAGGGCATTCTCGATTTAACGAAGAACTTCACCGGGTTCACTGGCGGGTTTCTCGAGAGCGCAGCAGCGATTGGTGAGTGGCTCACGGGTCTCAGAGAAACGGTCAAAACGACTGATATTTTCGGAGTAGCCGTTAGCACGGTCGTCGGATACGTTCGGAAGGCGATAGAAAAGTTCAAAGAATTCGCTACTGTTATCGCATCGAAAATCCAGTTCCCGAGTCTCGAAACCCTCGCTAATATTCTGAGCGGTATCTGGACGTTCGTAACTGATATTGCCAAAGGTATTGGTGACGTTCTCGAAGATATCGGAACTGGAATCGGTGATTTCCTGAGTGATACCGATATGGCTTCTGTGATGAAGGCACTTAATGGTGGACTTCTGGCTGGCGTGTTTGTTAAGCTCAGTGGTCTTGTTAAGAACGGAAGCGGTGTCCTCGGTACCCTGAAAGAGACCATCGGCGGAATCAAAGACATGCTCCTTGGTCTCGGCGAGAAAAAGGAAGGCGGTCTCTTTGACGCATTGAAAGATAGTCTTTCTTCCTTACAAGAAGCCGTCAGCGTCAATAAGATAATTAAAATCGCTGTAGCAGTTGGTATCCTGGCCGTGTCCCTTAAGGTCATATCCACGATAGATTCCGCAAAGATTTCCGACGCCCTACTCGGTCTTGCGGCCGTGTTCGGCGAGCTTGTCGGCGCTATTGCAATATTCGATAAACTGAACCTCAGTGGCTCTGACAAGGGGCTTGGTTCTTTAATCGGTCTC
>JAEIGA010009337.1_pt1 | contig 14845 bp, 13 predicted proteins | sample 9270691 | NCBI WGS metagenome assembly JAEIGA01 (sample SAMN17057246, study PRJNA624740) | gut metagenome | biome: biome; isolation source: fecal sample | host: Bos grunniens | place: China: Xizang | collected 2019
TACGCCATTTCATTCCGTAATCATGAGATGAACATCAGTGCAAGACTCGGCAAGGAAGGAGCAGTCGGTCCTCTCAGCTGGGATGGACGCAGCAGTGCGGGTGCAATCCTGAAGGAGATTCCTCATCATGTGGAATTCGAGCCTGGAGACACAGTGTTCACAAGCGGCTTCTCGTCAATCTTCCCTCCTGACATTCCACTCGGAACTACAGGTAAGTCGAAGATTGTAAACGGAGCGACATACGAGATAGATATCGAGCTTTTCGAAGACTTCGGTTCATTGAGATATGTGACCATAGTCGAGAATCTCGGTAAAGGTGAAATCAAGCAGTTAGAAGGCAGACGATGAGAACAGGACAGAATTTCGGATTATTATACGGCCTGCTGCTTATCTGCCAGGCGCTTTTGTGCAACTACTTTACTTTCACGCCATATGCAATGCTGACACTTCTGCCGGCAATGATATTGTGCGTTCCTCTCACTGTAAGTACAGTCGGCTGTATGTTCCTTGCATTTGCCAGCGGACTGGCAGTAGACTGGTTTGCAGAAGGCATCATAGGCCTCAATGCTTCGGCACTTGTACCGGTGGCACTTTTGCGCAAGCCATTCATACGTATGTTCTTCGGAGAAGACCTGATCACAAGAAAGGACAGCTTCTCGCTCAGGAAATACGGTATGGCCAAGGTCAGTGCAGCCATATTCAGCTGCCTTGCAGTATTTCTCACAATATATATCTTCCTCGACGGAGCCGGTACAAGACCGCTCTGGTTCAATCTTGTCAGAGGAGGCATCACCCTCCTGTGCAGCTATCTCCTATCACTGATTGTTGTAAACACTCTTACACCTGACGACAGAAAATAGGAGGCTGAAATGAAACTAAACAGGAAGAATAAACTGCTCATAGGTCTATGCGTCGTTGCTGCCATCCTGATCATCAGACTGTTCAGCATTCAGATCATAGACGATAAATACAAGATGGACGCGGAGAACAACTCCATGGTCTATTCTACCATCTACCCTACACGAGGCATCATCAAGGACCGCTACGGCAATATTCTCGTAGGTAACAAGGTTGCCTACGATCTTCTTGTGACCCCACGAGAGGTGGAGGCATTCGACACCCTGACTTTCTGCGAGGTATTGGATGTTACTCCTGAGTTCGTCAGAGGCAAGATGCAGGAGTATAAGAAAAACCGCAGAAAGATCGGTTTTCAGTCTGTCGTGATGATCAAGCAGATACCGCCGGAAAGATATATGAGCTTCGCTGAAGTGGCATATAAATTCCCGGGATTCAAAGGTCAGGCACGTAGCATACGCGACTATCCATTCAACGCCGGAGGTAATCTTTTAGGATATGTATCCGAGGTAAACCAGAGATTCATCGACCAGCATCCGGGAGAATATCGCTCAGGTGACTATGCCGGCCAGACCGGAATCGAGGCGGCGAGAGAGAAGGAGCTCAGAGGAGTGAAAGGCTATAACATATTCCTGCGAAACTCCAAGAACAAGATCGAATCGAGATACAGGGACGGAGAATTTGACAAGGAAGCCATTCCGGGAGACGATGTAACTACCACCATCGATGCCGAACTTCAGCACTATGGACAGATGCTGATGGCAAACAAGGTCGGCAGTCTCGTTGCAATAGAGCCATCTACAGGTGAGATTCTTACCATGGTGTCCAGTCCTGGTATCGATGTGGATCAGCTTGCTGACATCAATCTTCATTACAAGGACATATCGACAGACCCATACAAGCCGATGTTCAACAGAGCAGTACAGGCACCATATCCTCCTGGTTCAGTCTTCAAGCTTGTGAACGGTCTCATAGGACTTCAGGAAGGGGTTCTGACTCCGGGAACGATGTACCCATGCAGCATGGGATATCACTTCGGAAGAAACAAGCTCGGCTGTCATGCACATAAATCCCCTGTCGATCTTGAGGAATCCATAATGATGTCCTGCAATGCATATTACTGCTATGTGCTGCGCAACCTGTTAGAGAATAAGAAATACGGTTCTATAGATGAGGCGATGGACAAATGGAATGAGTATGTGAAGAGTTTCGGTTTCGGTCAGAAGCTGGGCAGTGACTTCCCTTCTGAGCTTGGAGGTTTCATACCGGACTCGAAGTACTATAACAGGGTTTATCGCAAGGGAGGCTGGAAAGCTACGACAGTCATCTCGCTGTCGATCGGACAGGGCGAGATCGGATGTACCCCTCTGCACCTTGCAAATATGTGTGCGACCATAGCCAACAGAGGATTCTACTACATTCCGCATATCATCAAGGATTCTGACAATGTGACTATAGACTCGAAATACAAGGAGAGGCAATACACAATGGTGGACACGACACACTTCCCTAAAGTCGTGGGAGGTATGTACAGGGCAGTGAACAGCGGATACGGTTCTGGAGGTACAGCAAGTGTAGCAGCTGTCAAAGGCCTCGAGATCTGCGGAAAGACAGGAACGGCACAGAACCCGCACGGTCACGACCACTCGGTGTTCATATGCTTTGCACCGAAGGACGATCCGAAGATTGCAGTTGCAGCATATGTTGAAAACGGTGGATTCGGCGCGACATGGGCAGCCCCAATCGCATCATTGCTCACAGAGATGTATCTCACACGAGAGATCAGTGCAGAAAGAAAACCATTAGAAGACAGAATTTTGAAAGGTAACCTGCTTGACAGGGTAAAAGTAAAGAAATGATAGACGCAGGAGGACATAGAGAAAGAGGACTCAAGCAGAGTATAGATTGGAAGCTTGTCGTTTGCTACCTGATTCTGGTAGTGATCGGCTGGTTCAATATCTATGCTTCTGTACATTCTTCTGAGCCTGAATCGATGTTCGATTTTTCATGCCGAAGCGGAAAGCAGCTGGTGTGGATCCTGACATCGCTTGGTATCGCCGTCTTCATCCTGTTTGCTCTCAGTCCACGAATATATGAGGGTCTGTCAGTCCCGATATACTTCGCAACACTGGTACTGCTTGTTTCCGTCATATTCCTTGGTATCGAGGTGAAAGGATCGCGGTCCTGGTTTGAATTCGGAGCCATCAGATTCCAGCCTGCAGAGATATCCAAGATATCCACGTCGCTGATGCTTGCGACCTTCATGAGTCAGCTGGGCTATAAGATGGGAAGGGTCAAGGACTTCATAATCACCGTCTTGATTATCCTTATACCTATGGGTATCATTGTACTTCAGAGTGAGACAGGTTCTGCCCTTGTGTACGTAGGATTCATCTTCATGCTTTATAGGGAAGGACTTTCAGGCTGGCTTATATTCATGTTGGGTATGGCCATACTCCTGTTCATCCTGACACTTACAGCCTCACCTTTCACGGCAATACTTGTACTTGCAGCCGTCACATCACTATGTATATGCCTATATACAGGACAGGGAAAGATGTGGCTTATCGTAGGTTTGCCGCTCATCACGATTACCGCCCTTATACCGACAGTAATGAACAGTTACGAGGCAGGTATGGAGGGAGCCGCAGCTATCAGCAGGGTCATAGGAGATTCAACTCTGACAGAAGGAGCTGCAGGCGAACTGCCTTTGATAGCAAAGATAAAACCTCTTTATATCCTTTTGGGAATCCTCGGCATTGCTTTCCCTTTCATGATTCTTCATGCATATAGGAACAGAAGCAGATTTGCCTTCCTTGCTCTGGTCGCACAACTTGCCGGAATCGCTTTGGTATTTTCAGCTGACTTCATCTTCAACGAAGTGCTGCAGGACCACCAGAGAAAGAGAATCGAGGTACTGCTCGGTATGAAGGAAGACCCTGCCGGTGTGGGTTATAACGTGAACCAGTCCATGATTGCCATTGGTTCAGGAGGCTTGTTCGGCAAGGGCTATCTAAACGGTACGCAGACAACCTTCGGTTTTGTTCCGGAACAGAGCACGGACTTCATTTTCTGTACTATAGGAGAGGAATGGGGCTTTGTAGGATCGTCTATAGTCATTCTGCTGTATGTCTTCCTGATATGGAGACTTATATACAATGCAGAAAGAAGCCGAGAGGCATTCACAAGAATATATGGCTATTGTGTGGCCTGCTGTATATTCATGCACCTTTTCATCAACATCGGCATGACCATAGGACTTATGCCTGTGATCGGTATCCCTCTGCCGCTAATAAGTTATGGCGGCTCATCCCTTTGGGGATTCACCGCCATGCTGTTCATCTTCATCGCTCTATATAGAAACGAGAAGAAATATTTCTAAATCCTTTCAGGAATTACTCACCGTAAAGATATCTGTGCTGCTCAGGGGTAAGTGTGTCGATTTCACAGCCCCAGAATGCGAGCTTGCGCTGAGCGACCTCACGGTCAATCTCAAGAGGAACATCATTTACCATCTGGCCTGGTTCGCGGCTGATATTTTCATGATTATCAACAAGGTACTTTGCACTGAGAGCCTGAATTGCAAATGACATATCCATGATTTCAGCAGGGTGTCCGTCACCGGCTGCAAGGTTCACAAGTCTTCCTTCTGCAATGATATATACCTTGTTTCCGTTCTCAAGGGTGTAAGCCATGATGTTCTTTCTTGCAGGCTTCACCTCCTTTGAGATCTCACGAAGGCCGGCTACATCCACCTCGCAGTCAAAATGTCCTGCATTGCAGCAGATTGCACCATCCTTCATCTTGAGGAAATGCTCCTTCACGATGACTGCGTCGCAACCTGTAACAGTCACGAATATATCACCGAGCTCAGCAGCCTGCTCCATCTTCATTACCTTGAAGCCGTCCATCACTGCCTCCATAGCCTTGATAGGGTCAACCTCAGTCACGATAACTTCAGCACCGAGACCCTTGGCACGCATCGCAACTCCCTTACCGCACCAGCCGTAACCTGCTACGACAACATTCTTTCCTGCAACGATAAGGTTTGTAGTACGGTTGATACCATCCCATACGGACTGACCTGTACCATAGCGGTTATCGAAAAGATGCTTGCAGTCCGCATTGTTCACGAGCATCATAGGGAACTGAAGCTGCTTTGCCTTATTGAGCTGGATGAGACGGATGATACCTGTTGTTGTCTCCTCGCAACCTCCGATAACACCAGGAATGAGATCCTTGTACTCTGTATGCATAAGGTTAACAAGGTCTCCACCGTCATCGATGATGATGTTCGGTCCTACCTCGAGCACTCTTCTGATGTGAGCCTCATATTCCTCAGCTGTCGCGTCATACCAAGCAAAGACATTAAGTCCTGCCTCGACAAGAGCTGCTGCGATATCGTCCTGGGTAGAGAGTGGATTACTTCCTGTTACATACATTTCCGCTCCACCGGCTGCAAGGACTTCGCAAAGATATGCGGTCTTGGCCTCCAGATGAACTGAAAGAGCTACTTTCTTACCTTTGAAAGGCTGAGTCTTTCTGAACTCATCTTCCAAACCATTAAGAAGGGGCATATGATGTCTTACCCATTCGATCTTGAGTCGGCCTTCCTGCCAAAGCTGTGGATTTCTGATCTCGCTTGCCATATACTATTTTTTAATTTTTCTTTAAAAACCGGGGCAAAGATACTCTTTTTTGACCACAAAAAACGATTTTTGGCCACAATCGACCTGTTTTGGCCAATAGTGTGGCAAATCATTTGGTCGTTTTGGAGGAGACAGATAATTTTGCAGAGTAAACCTTTAAACGTTTTTGACATGGGACTTCTTGAAGGAAAGCTTGCCCTTATTACAGGAGCGACAAGAGGAATCGGTAAGGCTGTGGCATTGAAGTTTGCAGCTGAAGGAGCAGACATCGCCTTTACCTACCGTTCTGAGAATGCAGCTGAAGAACTCATCAAGGAGATTGAAGCTCTCGGAGTAAAGGCGAAAGGCTATGCTTGTGATGTAGCTGACTATGATCAGGCGCATCAGATTGTAAAGGAGGCAGTCTCGGATTTCGGACATATAGATGTACTCGTAAACAATGCAGGTATAACTAAGGATGGCCTTATGATGAGAATGACTGAGCAGCAGTGGGACGAGGTGATTTCGGTGAATCTGAAATCCGCTTTCAACTTCACTCATGCATGTACTCCTGTCATGGCCAAGCAGCGCAGCGGCAGCATGATCAACATGACATCTGTCGTAGGCGTTTCAGGAAATGCCGGTCAGTGCAATTACTCGGCATCGAAGGCCGGTCTTATCGGTCTGACGAAGTCAATCGCGAAGGAAATGGGACCTCGTGGCATACGTGCGAACTGTATAGCTCCGGGATTCATAGCAACAGACATGACCAGCGCACTGCCTGAGAATGTGCGTGAGGAGTGGGTAAAACAGATTCCGCTGCGAAGAAGTGGTAATCCGGAAGATGTAGCCAATGTTGCTGTTTTCCTTGCCAGCGAGCTTTCATCATACGTCAGTGGTCAGGTGATAAACTGCTGCGGCGCTATGAACTGTTAAAAGACAAATCATCGTATTTGCATAAAACCTAAACCTGATCATGCGGTAATCGTGAGATTCCCGCATGATTTTTTATTATGTTTGCATCAGGATTCCTATCCGGCACATAAGATGAATTATAATTGATATCGAATAAACGACATGGCAATAATCAAGGAACTTAAAGGCGACATGCCTGTTATCGGAGAGCGTGCTTTTCTTGCGGAAACAGCAACGATTATCGGAACTGTGACTATGGGTGATGACTGCAGCATCTGGTATGGAGCAGTCCTTCGTGGAGATGTAGGTGCAATACGCATGGGTGACCGTGTGAATATTCAGGACAATGCTGTCCTGCACGCCACTTACGAGCAGTCAGAATGCATAATCGGCAATGATGTCTCTATCGGCCATTGCGCCAATGTTCACGGCTGCATCATAGGAAACGATGTGATTATCGGCATGGGTGCAATCGTGATGGACAACACAGTCGTGCCGGACGGAACCATCATCGCCGCCGGCGCAGTAGTTCCAGCCAATCAGGTGCTTGAACCCGGCATCTACGCAGGCATCCCAGCCCGCAAAATCAAAGACGGCTCAGAAGCCATCCAGGCCAAAGCCCACGCCAACGCTACTCACTACCTTATGTATAAGACTTGGTATGAGTCTGAGGAAAAGTAGAAGTTCACAAACTGCCTGAGACTGCACCCTATCCAAACCTTAGACAACATTCACCCTAACTATATCATTTCTGAAGCCACTTTGCGTTTTTTGAGGTTTTGCCAGAAGTCCTGAAAGACAAGCTAGTCAGATAGCCGTACAAGAGAGCACAACTTGAATTGTCTTTGTAGCCTCCCTGTTAGTAGGCTGTCCTAAAAAGGGGAAGCGCACATCTTGTGCCAAAGTACTGCATACAAAAAAACCGCCCTCTCAGTTACCTGAAAGGGCGGTTCGTGTGCTCCGGACGGGAATCGAACCATATGTGATTATCAATTAGTTGTGGTGTTTACAAGCGGAATCACAAGCGGCCCAATCCAATTAGATACTTAATTTGAACTACCCATTTTTCGGTAGTTGTTCTTTTATAAAGACATTGGTCAGAACTTAAGGGGAGGACAAATTGTCCCCATCCTAGCTAACCTTACAGCAAAACTACCAACCTTTACTATCACCGGTAGAATGCAACTATCTCTAGTATACTCTACATCTGCATACTTTCTCCTAATATTGTCAGACGTGCACAGATAATCTCTGTTCTTTAAAGCATGAAATATATAGCTACAGATGTTATTCCTCAATAAGTTCCACTCCAACTAGATCGCCCTTCTGATCATACATCTTCTGGAGAACCTTACCTTCTAAAGTCTCATACTTATAGGTGAAGTGGAAATGACCATCGTGGGCGTTCTCATATTCGTATTCTATGAGACGTCCTTCCACATCATATTTTTTGAATCCCTGAAAGGCATGCTCTTCTGTGCCATCGTCCTGAATTAAAAACTGATTGCATTCAATCTCATCGCCATTATCATCGTAGATATAACAGTTTCTCAGTTCTCCAGGATAAAACTCTTCCACCATTTCGCCCTTCTTATTGTAAGTAATACGTTCAATCAAAGTACCTTCTTTATAAGCAAAGTGAATGGTATTGCCCTGGTAATCTGTTTCGATCTTTCTTATAATCTCTTCCATAAGTTTAGTGTGTTAATTAATAGTGCGTTTCTGGGTATTTCTATCATCTCAAATGCTTGATGAAATGCTCTTAGTTACCTCTTTCTTTTTGAATATATATGTGTGTTTAATCTTTTTCAAAATCTGTCAAGCCGGATATTGCTTTTAGCTCGACTGTGTCCGTCTATTTATTTTTTATCAATATATACTTTGAGCCTAAATCCTTCTTTGTAGTACATGTAGCAGAGAACTGGTAGTGATATTATTATCTGAATGAGTGGGTCCATCCCATCAATACCCCAACCATCCAAAGGAGTAAATATCAAAATAAATCTAGTAACGTTCACAGTAAACACAATGATGAAGAAGGCTTTAATCAGGGCATGAGGAAACTGGCGGCAAAGCACCAATTCGGCTAAAATCCAGCCCCCAAGCATCTTGTAGAACATCGAGGCCATAGAGAAATGTGTTAACCGCCTAATGCCATACTCGCAAAGTGAACAATCTACGACGCCACTACATAAAAATATAACTAACAATACTAGGAGGCTCTTTTCCACAAGATTAAATGTTTTCTTTTGCTCGTGCTTCTTTGTTCGCCCTGTGTAGATGCACATTAAGGATATACTTACTGCCAGTAGAAGCAAAAACCAAAGATTTACCCTAATATGCATTGCCCAATGTAGGACGAGCATTGTTATACAGATTATTAACGAACTGATAAGAAACCACCTATCTGTTTTCCTTATCATTTGTTCATCTGGCTGTTTGCTTCTGCACAATCCCCATGCTATGAAGAAGGCTGTAATGAGTAGGAGTACGATTTTTGTTGCCATGGTGGTTATTATGATATTTATATATAAAAGAGTATATATCCTCCTGAATATTATTATCTTGAAACAATCGTGTATAAGGAGATGAGGCTACCTAACTTGATTTTAAGTATTAACTTTTATTGGGCACTAGTGACAATTCTACTCTCATCTTCTATTGCCTCCATTCTTCTAATCTGATTTTCTGGAATCCATCCATATGTACCATTCTTATCAATGAATCCCCATTGCCCATCCCAAGTCCTTTGGACTTGAGCATATCCTTCAGAAAAATCACCAACATCTTTATATATACAAGGGATCACCTCCTTTCCTGTTTTATCAACAAATCCCCATTTACCACTACACTCTTTTGCAGCTAATCCTTCTGAGAAATTGTGGTAATTTCCCCAAAACCAACAACTGGATGGTTTCTTCCCAGTCTTATCTATGCAGTAACTATCGACCCTCGCAAATCCTTCCGAAAATTTATGAGCAACCTTATATTCGCATGGAATGATCTCTTTTCCTACTCTGTCGATGTAACCCCATTTACCATCCAACTTTATCGCAGCCAATCCTTCAGAAAAGTCCAGTACATCTTCAAATTGACATGAAACTACGAGATTTCCCAGCTTGTCAACAAATCCCCATTTCCCAAAAGAATTTCTAACTGCAGCAAGGCCTTCAGTAAAATTACGGGCTTCTTTGTATATGTCAGGAATAATTTCTTTTCCTTCCTTGTTGATATATCCCCATTCTCTGAACTTCCTAACAGCCGATAATCCTTCTGAAAAATCTTGCACCTCTACATATGAACAAGATATAACTTCATGTCCAGATTTATCAATAAATCCCCACCTGTTTGTATTCCATGCGTCTACTACGACAGCTGCCAAGCCATCGGAGAAGCGTTTCGCCGCATCATAATTGCATGCAATCACCTCTTCCCCATTTTTATCAATAAATCCCCACTGCCTATTTCGCTCAATAGCAGCTAATCCTTCTGAGAAATCATGTGTGCGTTCGTATATACAAGGTATAACATATTGTCCCTGTGTGTTGATAAACCCCCACCTAGAAGAATGGTCACATACTGCGGCTAAACCTTCAGAGAATGGTCTAGAAATACACGTATCTATAAACGTATTTTCTATTTCTTCCATTTCTTCTTTTGACAAAGAACCTTGCTCCTTTGAGATTAATCTTCCTTGATTATTTATTAACCCCCATTTACCATCTCTTGTACTCCTAATAGATGCGATCCCTTCGGAAAAACTTGAGACTTCTGCATATGTGCAAGGAATGACTTCTTGTCCTGTTTTATTGATGAATCCCCACTTTCCATAGCCGTTATAACCATCTTTAACCTTAATTTTAACACCAGCTAACTCCTCTGAAAAATCCAGAGAATCCTGATATATGCACGGAATAACCTCTTTCCCGTATGTATCAATGAATCCCCATTTGCCAGCTGCCTTAATTGCCGCTAATCCTTCTGAAAAGTCATGTACTTCTTCAAATTTACATGGAATTACAAGGTTTCCAATCTTATCAATGAACCCCCATTTGCCTTTTCTTTCAACGGGAGCTAAACCGCCAGAAAATTTTCTTGCAAATTCGTATTGGCATGGAATAATCACGTTCCCATGCAAGTCTACAAACCCATACTCTCTATCTACAAAATTACCACACCAAACTGGCGCTAATCCTTCTGAAAATTCTCCTGCACCTTTATAAATGCATGGTACTATCTCATTTCCAGTTTTGTCTATGAAGCCATATTCATCCAAAAAAGATTTGCTGACGCAAGCGCGCCCATACAAAAACTTTCCTGCATGATGATAAAGGGGTGGAACAACCTCTTTTCCCGCCTTGTTAATGTAGCCCCATTCCATAGAAAATAGGGTTTTTGTAACCGCAGCAAGTCCTTCAGAGAAATCATCAACATCATTGTATATACAAGGAATAACTTCCTGTCCATTTTTATCAATAAATCCCCACTTCCCATTCCTCTCAATGGCAGCTAATCCTTCTGAAAAATTATGTGCGCTTTCATATCTACAAGGAATAACATCTTTTCCCTCTTTGTTAATATACCCCCATTTACCATTCCTCTCAATGGCAGCTAATCCTTCTGAGAATTTCTTGAACGTATTGACATACTGGAATGTAAATACGCCATTCTCGGAACAACTCTTAAGAATCTTTGCTTCGTTAAATGGGCTAGTCTTGATAGATATAGGAGTTGCTTTGGAGAAATCTAATTCAACATCCTGCTCTTCGTCGGCACCGATGGATAGTTTCATCCGTAGCTCTTTTTTCAAATGAGAATTGACAAACCTCATGCGGTAGGTCCCTTTATTCTTGACTTCAAAACGAAAAGATTTGTCACTGTTAGCGGAGATATGGCCTTGGAGTTCGCCATCATAGTAAAAATCACAATCTTCCGGTGAGAATATTTTGAATATAGAACTCATAAATGTGTTTAGAAAAGAGTTAATATGTGTTTAAACAGCAAAGTGAGTAGAATAGTTATTATAGCACCAATTTATATAATGCAAATCCTCAGTTGCAATTACTCCCATTCGTCATCATTGAGAATGCGAGAAGGTATTATTCTAGCTTGACGAATCATTTGCTTACCATCATTAGAATACATTGAGTCTGATGTGGAGATTCTGGAATTTCCAATAGAAACGACTTCTCTTCTAAGTACTGATATTGTAACTTGATTTCCGGCCAATATGGCTTTCCCTCCAAGAGCATCTAGTTTTTCACATAAATTAGGAAGGTGCGCAACAGAAGCGCTTGTTTGATCATCTTCATGAGGTTTACCTTCTAGATCTAACGAAAAAAGGCTCCCTATACCAATCTCGACCTTTGTAGCACCTAGCTTATATTTGTCACCATACTTATATAACCGTATAGCAACCACCACAGGCACATTGGGTTGAAATCCTTTACGAATAGATCTCATGTAAGTTTCACGATATTCTTTTCTGGGTATATAAACTGCATCGCCGGGGCTGAGTCTATAACCAGCAGTAATAATATCTTGGGGATGAATCTTTCTCAGCTCACTAGGTGTAAGAGGTACTGATAAAGGATCATGATCGTTTACATCAGCCAATTTTGCATAATATCCTTTTCTTGCCATGATATTAACTTTTTAATGAAATGGTGTTATATACATCCTCTATAAAAATCGTCATAATTAAAGCCTTCTACACAGTTTTTATAATATTCCTCTAAAGATCCGTTAATTTCATTTCCGCATCTATCTATTAGATAAGACTTATTACCCAAGCTAACCATCGCTAACCCTTTGTTGAAATTCCACGCAGTATCGTAAATGCATGGAATAACTTCCTTAAAACTTTTATCTATATAACCATATTTACAATTACGCTTAACAAAAGCTAACCCTTCTGTAAATTGCCCTAAGTGTTCATAGTCTTCAGAAGCCATCGTCATGCCATGTGCACTGCCTATAAAACGCGCACCTCTCCGTTCTATTATCCCAGCATAACCCTCTGAAAAGTCTGTAATAATATGCTCAGAATAGAAGCTACGTTCCATTCCTGTTTTGTTGATGAAACCCCACGTTTGATATCGCTTTACCCATGCAAATCCTTCAGAGAAATCCCTAGCCTGACTATATATACAAGAAGTAATTTGCTTTCCTGCTTTATCAACAAATCCCCATTTGCCATTAGATTCCACTCTCGCTAATCCTTCATAAAACCCCCAAACAGAATCATATTCACAAGGAATCACCTCATTGCCCTTCTTGTCTATATAACCCCACTTGCCGTTCTTTTTAACTTTTGCAAGACCATCATAGAAAGATAAAGCATAATCATAAATAAAAGGAATCTCTTCTTGCCCATTCGTGCTTAGGTATCCCCACTTACCGTCCTTCTTGGCACTGATGAATCCTTCAGAGAAGACAATTACATTATCATAAATTGGCGGAACAACTTCTATATGATCCTCATTTTCAAAGTAATATTTTCCATTTCTCTGCACGGCAGCTAATCCTTCAGGATGTGCCTTCCTCCATTGAATACGCTCTTTTTCTTTTGCTTCTTCAGCCGCTTTGCGCTTTTCTGCCTCTACACGTTTCCTCTCCGTCTCTTCAGCTGCCTTTCGTTTTTCTTCCTCAATGCGTTTTTTCTCAGCAGCTTCGGCTGCTTTGCGTTTTTCTGCTTCAATACGGAGTTCATTTTCTATTTCTTTTATGCGAATTGCATTTACCTCCGTAAAATCTAGGTCAACATCCTGTTCTTCGTTGACATCAATAACAAGAATTTTTCTCAACTCGGTTTTATAACGAGAACTGACGAATCTTATGCGATAGGTTCCTTTCCTTTCCACTTCAAAGCGAAATGCTCTATCGCTATTACCAATGATATGTCCTTGGTATTCGCCATCGTAGTAGCAATCGCAGTCATCTGTAGAAAATATTTTAAATAGTGAACTCATAGCTATGTAGTTTAAAGTAGATTAAAATATATTAATATACTTTTGTAATATTATGTATTATCCAATAAAGTTAGCAGAATATTTATAATATCGCAAAAATGCCATAACATGATACAAGTTAATAACAAATTAATGTTCCACGTAAGCAAATGCCGGAATTTTCATATAAATAAGATTTACGATACAAATTCCAAGGATTTCACCCATGACTATAGTTACGCAAATGATAACAAAGTTTTAACAGAGGAAAATCTGGAATCATATAGAACTCAGAATCTACCGAACTTCCCTTCACGAAAACAATGCTTGTTCGTTACTGATAAGGAAACGTTAGATTATTGGTTTAATTTTTTTCGAAAGAAATATCCTCAGTCAAAAATTTATGGGGTGGAATTAACTGGAGAATTATTTATCGCTGATTCGGAAATGATGAATGAACCGGAGAAGTATTGGAGTGGTGAAGTTTCTAAAATGCCTTTATACGAAGGGGTGTTTTCGGGGCAGTTTCGTATAGAGGGGCAGTATTGTTTTGATGACAATAGTGTATTAGTCAAATGCAAATAATGATTATGCTGATATGTGGTTACATACTAAGAAAGTGAGTGTTGTTCCGTGCCATCCTTCAGATAAGAAAACTTCCACATTTTCGATAAAGGACTTGCGAAAAAACACTTTCACAAAATATGTAATATCAAGCGGTGAAGACCGCGTGACCCTACAAATGTAAGAAAAAGTTTTTAGAAACGGATAACACTCACTAGGGTATTGTGCTCCGTAGGATAAGAAATAATAGAATTAAGACATCCAAGTATTTAGATATCCCTTTGCATTCGTTGACTTTTGTTTTTACCGCGATAGCAATCTGTCAGCGCGTGGCAATTGGGGCAGAGTAGCTGAAGGTTACTTAGTCTGTTATCACGGTTGTTTCCATTTATGTGATGCAGTTCTAGCGGTATGGGATTATGCTGCCATTCACTTAAGCCACATTGTTCACATTTATATTCCTTTAAGCCTTCGTTAAGAAGCCTTCTTTTAAGTTTAAAAGACTGATAGTTGGAGTTTGAAACGAGTATTTCTTTAATTGGCTTGGCTTCAAAGGGTTTGAATTTCAGATTGGTATTCCAGCCTTGTCCTGTAAAGTGACTGGTATCAAGTCTATATATATCAATGACATTATGCATTAGCCTATAGTTCCCACCTGAGGGTTTCAGACCCAGATACCTGCACATCGCCGCAATGCTCGATGAGTTCTTTACAGCACTTTCATATTCAGCTTTTGTTCTTTTGGAAGCCATAAACATTAAATTTGATGCAAATATATCTATAGCTTGTGCCAAAGTACTGCATACAAAAAAAACCGCCCTCTCAATTAACTGAAAGGGCGGTTCGTGTGCTCCGGACGGGAATCGAACCCGTACGGCCATTTCTGGCCACGGGATTTTCTTGCTACTCTTGCTTTTACACAAGCCGGCTTCA
>JAEIGA010009338.1_pt1 | contig 14845 bp, 16 predicted proteins | sample 9270691 | NCBI WGS metagenome assembly JAEIGA01 (sample SAMN17057246, study PRJNA624740) | gut metagenome | biome: biome; isolation source: fecal sample | host: Bos grunniens | place: China: Xizang | collected 2019
CTCATCACGAATGCGTTCAAACGGCAACACATTTGCGTCAACCGCCATCCCCAACGTCAGAACAATACCCGCAATACCCGGCAATGTTAATGTTGCACCGAACAAGGCCGTCAAACCAACAATCATTCCTAAATTAACCATCAAGGAAATTGCCGCGATAATACCAAACCCGCGATACACCATCAGCAAGAAGATAAAGATAAGTAAAACACCTGCGACAGCACCAATTTTACCACCAGCAATTATATCTGCCCCCAAACCCGCACCAACAACGCGTTCTTCAATCACCTGCAATGGTGCCGGCAAAGCCCCCGAACGTAACAGCACCGCCAAATCTTTTGCCCCCTGCAGTGTAAACCCACCAGAAATCTGACCGCGTCCACCAGGAATTGGTTCACGAATAACTGGGGCCGACAAAACCTTGCCGTCTAAAACAATTGCAAAACGTTCATTAACATGTTCTGTTGTTAATTTTGCAAAACGACGTGCCCCCGATGCATCAAATACAGTTGACACAACTGGCATATTATTCTGGTCAAAATCCGCCTGGGAATCCTTCAATGATTCACCTGACACCTCAACACGTGAATATACTGGCACAACCTGCCCCGGCGCATCGATATATGGCATAAATTGTGTCCCATTTGGTGCACGTCCAGACGCAATCTGTTCTGCTGATACATTTTCATTTACCAAATGGAATGTCATTTTCGCTGTCTGACCAATCAGTTCTTTGATACGTTCTGGATTATTAACACCCGGCAATTGAACCAAAATGTATTTTCCGCCCTGACTTTGAATAGACGGTTCTTTGGTCCCCAACGCATCAATACGACGACGAACAATTTCAATACTGCGCGCCAATGCATCTTTAATCATTTCCTGCTTTTGCTTTTCTGTATATTGCAGTGTAATCACCTTGCCATCTGATGACACATCAACTGTTCCCGCAAAGGCGCTTTTTAAACGTCCTTTGGCGCTAGATACTTCATCTTCATCCTTAACCACCAATGACACAACACCATCAACATTACGCAAATTTGAGAAACGAATAACCCCCTTGTTTCTGTCAATCATATTGACACGGGTTTCATCATACAACTGCGTTGCCTTTTCTTTCAGCATTGTATCCGTATCAACTTCTAACAACAACTGGGCTCCACCTTTTAAATCCAACCCCAGTGGCACAGGCCTAATCCATGATGGAAAATATGGTGCCACACTGGGCATCAGTGTTGGCACGGCCAACATCACACAAAACACCGCCGTAAATACAATCGCCAGTTTCTTAAACATACCCTTATCCTTTCTTACCCTGCTTTTATTCAACTGCTGCCACGGCATTTTTTGCAACTTCAACAACAACGCCCTTGGCAATTTCCACTTCTATTGTTTTTTCATTAATTTTTTTGATTTCGCCATAGATACCCGCGGCAATTACACGATTACCCACCTGCAACGAATCCAGCATTTTTTGATATTCTGCCATACGTTTTTTATTTGGACGAACCATAAAGAAATAAATAATTGCAAAAACTGCACACAGATACAAAATCATCCCCCACGAACTACCCTGGGGTGCAACCGGTGCAACTGTTGTTGCAACATTTTCTGCAACACTGATTGTTTCTTCCATCAGATTTCTCCTTACTTTAATATGGTCACAATAATAAATAAACCCACAAAAGTAAAGGGAAAATAAACATCACAACCGTTCAAACCAAGTATCGATTTCTGTTATCGGAATAAATTTATAAACTGGGCGTCCATGATTACATTGACCCGCACGTTCTGTTCGTTCAATATCACGCAATAACGCATCCATCTGCATTAAATCCAATTTTTGACCGGCCCGCACCGAATGATGGCACGCATAGTTTGCCAATTTCAAATGCAACTTTTCATTCAATTGTGATGAATGACCATTTGCACGAACCTCATCCGCGATTACTCGCAATACATCTGCCCAATTCATATCCCAATCAGCCGGCTTTTCAAAAATCGCAATTGCATCTTCACCGAATTCACCAACATGCAGACCGGATTGTTTTAACTCATCCGAAATTGATGAAATAGCGATGACGTCTTCGGTGCGCATATTAACAACAATTGGCGTTAACAACGGCTGGGTCTTAATCTTATTATTACGCAATTTTTCATATGTTATACGCTCATGCGCAGCATGCTGATCAACAACAACCATACTATCATCTTTCTGGGCAATAATATATTTATTCCCCACCTGCCCCACGACACGCCCCAACGGCATATCTGGCACAGATTCTGCAACTAGTGCACTTTCATCACAAACATTATGAACACACTCACGCAGCACTACTGGTGCATGATTTTCAAATATACGTGGCATAATCGGTGTAATATCATCACGCACCCGAAATGAATCCGCACGAACACCAAAATCAAACCGTGGTGCCGCAGAAACCGTTGCCGTTTGCATAACCATTGGTTTTACCTCTGGCCGTGCTACAACCATCGTCTGGGCTAATCTGTCACGCAATGTTTTAATTATAAAAGAACGCACATGCGTTGGTTCTAAAAAATGCACTTCGGTCTTGGCGGGCGAAACATTAACATCAACCGCATTTGTCGGCACCGTTAAATACAGCGCACACAAGGGAAATTCGCGTGCATGCATAACATCCATATACGCCGCACGCAATGCGCCAACTAACACCTTGTCCTTAACCGGGCGACCATTAACAAATAAAAACTGATCAATACTCGATGCGCGACGCAATGTCGGCTCTGAAATATATCCTGTTAATTTCATCCCCGCATTAGTCTTGGACACGGCATCAATTTCCAACATACGCCCAACAACATCATCACCCATAACAGATGTAATGCGCGACAACAAATCTTCGTTTTTTGGAAATCGCCACTTGTTATTTAATGTAAAACCAACGTCTGCACGCGCCATGGCCAGACGCTTTACCACCTCTAACACAGACATCATTTCCGCACGATCACCACGCAGAAACTTTAATCGTGCCGGTGTTTTTGCAAATAAATTTTGAACACGTATACGCGTCCCGCTTTCCCAATCAGACGGACGAATTTCACCATTTGTCGCATTAATCTGCCACCCATTTTCATCCATCCCATTACACGTATCAATCGTCATATCCGACACAGACGCAATTGACGGTAACGCTTCGCCACGAAATCCCATAAAATTAATATTTAATAAATCATCATCTGGTAATTTAGATGTCGCATGACGCGTAATTGCGCGCGCCAAATCATCGCGCGACATTCCGCATCCATTATCAATAATTGAAATTAATGTGCGTCCACCATCTGTGACATCAATCATAATCTGGTCTGCCCCCGCATCCAGCGCATTTTCCACCAATTCTTTGACCACACTGGCGGGACGTTCCACCACTTCACCTGCGGCGATTTGATTAATCAGAAAATCCGGCAAAACGCGTACAGCCATACCACCCCCAACAGATAAGATTATTCTTTGAAAGTTACCGACAGAATTTCATATTCTTTTTCACCACCTGGTAATTTCACAACACACGTATCACCCACACAACGCCCAATCATTGCGCGACCAACGGGGCTGGTACATGAAATAACCGTACGACCATCCGATTCAATATCAGACAAAATTCTGCATTGCATTTTATTACCATCTTCATCTTCGGCAACGACGCGTGCACCAAATACAACCCTGTCACCCGACAGCGAATCCACATCAATCACAACTGCGTTTTCAATCACATTTTCAATAAAGCGAATACGCGCATCAATCTGACGCTGTTTTTCACGTGCCGCACTGTAATCTGCGTTTTCCGACAAATCCCCCAGTGATCGCGCCCACTGAACCGTTTTTAATATTTCAGGTCGCTGATTTTCCTTTAAATCCTTTAATTCCTTAATTAGATTATCAAATCCCACACGTGATATTGGTTTTTTTTCCATGACTGCTTTCCTGTTTTTCTAAATATTATTCGGCAAATTATACGCAATCATTTTAATTTTGCAATTATGAAATTTCAATGTATACTATACATAATATGTTTAGGCTTAATATCTTAACCCGTTTTTTACTGCGCCGCTTTTTCAGTGGCGTCGGACTTGTAATGCTAATTGTATGCGGAATTATCCTGGCGGTAACATTTGTTGAACGCCTGCCATCTAACCCAAATGCAATTGCAGCCTTGTACGAATCATGGATACGTCTGTTGGAATATGTACCGATGTTTTTGCCTCTGGCGGTATTTATGGGCACATTACTAACGTCATACACACTGACCAAATCCAGCGAAAGTATTATTATATCCAGTGCAGGTCTATCACCATATCAGTCTGCGCGTCCATTTTTCGTTGGTGCATTTCTAATTGGCGCATTTGCCACAACTGTAATAAATCCATATTCGGTCAGCATCAGCGCAAAAAAAATTACTCCTGAACATCTACAATTAATTGACAATCGCATCTGGCTGCGCGAAGCATCTGATAACGGCTTCGTAACCATGAATGCAGACGGCATCCAAAAATCTGGCGACACATTAGTTTTTGAAAACACAACCATATATACCCAATCCTCAGATTTTAAATTAACAAATCGCATCCAGGCAGAAACTGTAACATTGTCTGAAAACGGTCTGACGGCCAATGACGCAACGATTTGGGATCCAGACGGAACAACTAAAAAAACAGATTGGCAAATAAAGACACTATTGACCCCACAAACCGTTCTGGACAGATACCTGCAACCAGATCAAATATCATTCTGGCAATTACCCGAATTTATAAAACGAATGGAATCAATCGGCGCCCCAATTCGTGGTCATCAAATCCAATTATGGACATTGCTGTTTTTACCATTAACAATGATATCAATGGCGGCACTGGGGGTTGCATTCTCGCAAACTAAGCAGCGTCGTAATTACAGTTTTGGTATTAAATTCAGCCTTGGGATTATCACATGCTTTGCATTGTATTTTATGATTAACATGTTTAATGCGCTGGGGGCGACTGGCACATTGCCGCCAATATTATCCATTATTGCACCACCATTGATTATTATCGCTGGTGCTGGAATATTCATAACCAGTTTTGATACAATATAACAGGAATACAACATGCCAATAAAAAAGAAAAAACAAAATTCTAGGTTTCCAAAAGTATTGATGTGGATATTAATCATCACATTAATAGCATTAATGATTATATCATTTTCTACCACATCCCATATGACTGAAATCGTGGTATATCCATAATGAACTATATCGACATATTCTTAGAAGCCCTGTCTGCCGAACACGGCCGCAGCGAAAAAACATTGACCAGTTATGAATCAGACCTGCGCCTGGCTGACGGCGCAATTCCTGGTGGTTTAATGGATGCGACATCCACCGCAATCCAAGAATACCTGTCCACCCTGCCAGACAAGGCGTCATCCATTGCACGTAAAGCATCTGCCCTGCGCGGTTTTTATAAATTCTTGATGCTGGAAAAAATTATCAAAACCAATCCAACAAGCAATCTAGAATTACCAAAATCTGGCCGTGCCCTGCCAAAATTTTTATCAATTGAAGAAATAGAATTATTAATATCCAGTGCAGGCGATATAAAAAATTCCATACGCCTGCGCGCAATGATTGAACTGCTGTATGCATCTGGTCTACGCGTATCGGAATTGTGCGAATTACCAATGACCGCTATATTGGGGGACAAATTATTAATTCATGGCAAAGGTGCCAAAGAACGCCTGGTGCCCATGCACGATGCTGCAATTCACGCATTGAACAAATGGCTGGATGCACGTGGCAACATTGAATCAAAATATGTATTTCCATCACGCAGCCAAAACGGCCATATTACACGCGACGGATTTTTCAAGATATTAAAAAAATGTGCTGTTTTATCAGGCATTGACCCCGACCGGGTCAGTCCACACGTCCTGCGTCATTCATTTGCATCGCACCTGTTAGCTGGTGGTGCAAACCTGCGCGCGATACAAACAATGTTGGGACACGAAGATATTTCTACCACCCAAATCTATACACATGTAATGCCAGAAAAACTGTGCGAAACAATTGAAAATCACCATCCACTGGCAAAGAAATAAAAGGCAAAACAAATGATAAAGAAATGCGATAAACCAGGTTGCACCAAGGCCGGCACATGCCGCGCCCCAAAATCACGCGATTTGCGTGAATATTGGTTTTTCTGCCAAGAACATGCGGCAGAATACAATAAAAACTGGAACTATTACGCAGACATGACCCCCGAAGAAATCGAAGCCGATTGGGAACGCCAAACATTTGGCGAATCATTAAAAGACAAAGACACGGCCAACAAAGACGCATCAGATTATGCAAAATTCATAAACGACTTTATAACCGGTCGCAGTAAATTTGATCGCGTTCCTGCAAAAAGCAAACTGCCAACGAATGTTGTCAGTGCATTAAAAGTGTTTGACCTGGGTATATCTGCCACATGGCGTGAAGTTGGGATAAAATATCGCGCATTGGCAAAGAAATACCACCCTGATACTGCAACAGACAAGAAAAATGCCGCCACTGAATTTGCACGCATATCCGCTGCATACGAGATATTAAAGAAGCACTTTGGCAAAAAATAAAAAAAAACGCCATAATGGCGTTTTTTTCACAAATGCTCTTTTAAATATTTTCTGACCCGACCACGATTCATACGTCCTGGGATCATACATGCAATTACCTTAATCAGCAATCGTTTTAATTTCAATACAATCTGTCCACCATTGTTCTTTTTAAAGTCTTTCAACATCTTGCGATAATCTGCCAACGACCTACTATCTGTAATCAAATCGTCTGCAACATACACAAACCCATTATCATCAAAGAATTGTTTTAAATACCTTGTTCCACCAATTATTTGTGGCGCATGTGCCCCCCCGTGCTTTGATTTAAATTCTTCAACAGACGCTGAAACAATATCAAAATCCAATCCTTTTATCATGCACATTCGCCATTGCAATGCACCATTATCATTAATATCACCACTGCGATTTAATTGAACTATGCGTCCACCCGGTCGCATAAAAAGCCCCATATGCAACGCTGTGCCCGCACAACCTGCCAGATATTTACAATTACCAATAATCGCAACCTGTTGTTGCAAAGGTAATGTTTCTGGATATATAACATGAAAACCATTTCTTTCAAAAACTTTTTGAATTTTTTCTTCGTTATACGTACGCATAGTATCTGGCAATTTTGCACGTGACACATAAACACGTTCATAAACCTGTTCAGCAGCAACATTTTCACGCATCAAATCAAATCCAATCTTAAATTCTGGCGCCCACATATTTCCAGAATTATTCAATGATTGCATCGGGATATAAATATTTTTAAATCGCATCGATTTATTCAGAATTATTACATCTTCGCGCATAATCCCCAACATATCTGTAAAATCAAACAGCCATGATTTTGCACCAATATTTTTATTATCTATAAAAACATATTTAACATTATTAGCATGAATTTTTTCAATTCCCCATGTACGATTTAAATGCTCAATAATAAAATGCCCGAAATGATGATATGCATTCCCCAAGAACACAGCATCACAATCCATATATTCATCTGCCGGCAAATACGATGGAATAAATTGAGTGTTTTTACCACGATACTGCAACGAAGAATCTACAAATTTTCCATTTGCATCAAAAACCCCATATGCAGACGTTTCTGTATTCACAACAAACGTTCCTTTTTCCACAATATCGATACACATATCATTATACCGATGCACCTTTGCGATTTTTGATTCAAACGCCTTTTTATAAGCCTTATCAGTATAAACATTTAAATTCATATAAAACTCCATAAACCTTGCAAATCACTAATACATATTATAGACTATATAGTAACGAGAAAACTATCATAATGTCAAATAAACGACTATTTTTATTCGCGGGCTATAACAAATCAGGCAAAATTGATGACGCACTGATATACTATATTTGTGCACTGGAAAAATTTGGCGATATTATCCTGGTTATGGATTCCAACTGTCCAGATTCTGAATTAAAAAAAATCCAGAAACACTGCGTATACACGTCGGCCATCCGTCATGGCGAATATGATTTTGGTTCATACAAACGCGCATACAATTGGGCAAAAAAAAATCTGAACATTTCTGATTATGATATCCTGTACCTGGTAAATGATTCTGTATATGGTCCATTATACGACCTGACGTCTTATTTTAAAACAATGGAATCAGGTAATGGTGATGCATTTGGCATTGTAAAAAATCCCCACCATGACCACCCACACATACAATCATGGTTTGTTGGTCTGCGAAAAAACATATTTTTTACCACATGGTTTGACACATTTATCAATGAGGTAACAAAACTGTCGTCCAAAGGGGAAATTACACGTAAATATGAACACGGTCTAAGCAAACTGATTACTGCGCATAATCACAAATGGAATTGTCTGTACACTGTTGCCAGACGCGGGATATACAACAAAATAGGAAAGTTATATCGCGCAAAAATGCCATTTATGAAAAAAGTTGCAATAACCCGCAATCATGGTGCACTGGGCAAACAGGTGCTTTACGTATTAAACAACCTGCCACAAACTGCTCACGATGCAATCTACAATTCTATCATTGATACATATGGCGAAAAATATACAAAATGGTTTCTAACAAAAAATCCACTAAAAATAATAAAACGCCGCATTCATCACGCGCTATATAAAATCTTGAACGAGGGAATATGAAAAAACAAAAACTAAAAAAGATTGCCGCGATAACCATGGCCCGCAACGATGATTTTTTTCTATCACGCTGGATTGAATACTATGGTAAAAATCTGGGGTACGAAAATCTATACATATACCTGGACGGAGACGACCAAAACACCCCAGAAAACGCAGGATTGGCACATATAACAAAACTGCCACACACTGACATGTCACGCAGCGCAGGCGACAAATACCGCATTGGCAAAATGTCTGACCTGGCAAAAGAATTATTAAAAACATATGACATTGTAATAGGTTGCGACTGTGATGAATTTTTAATGGTTGACCCTGAAATAAATCAAACGCTAACAGAATATTTATCAAACAAAAACATAAAAACAACATTATCTGGATTGGGACTGGACATTGGGCAACATATGCAACACGAATCCGCACTGGACACATCGAAAACATTTTTAACCCAACGCGAATACGCATTATTATCAACCCGATACACAAAACCTGTTGTAATAAACAAACCTGTCCAATGGGGCAGCGGATTTCACAGCATTCGCAATCACAATTTTCACATCGATAAAAATCTGTATCTATTACATTTTGGCGCAGTTGACATGGACATGTTGATAACCAAGGCTGCCAACCGCGGTTCTGACTGGGTCAACCACCTGCGTCGTCGTGGCAATGGCACAATAAATATTGTATCAAAAAAGACTGCTCACAGTGAAACATATTTAAAAATTGCCCGAATTATGCAACGCATATTTCGTCCGATATATGCACTGGACAAACCTGGGATGCTGGGGATAAAATGGGTTGTAAAAATACCATCAAGATTTAAAAATTCAGGAATTTAACCATGCAAAACGACATGAAAATAGACATTGTATATTTATGGGTTGACGACCGTGATACAAAATGGCGCGCCGAAAAAGATAAATGGCTGGAAATTATTCGTGGTGAAAAACCTGTTTATACCGACGCCGCGATTGAGGCCCGATGGCGTGACAACGGTGAATTTTTATATTCCCTGCGCAGTGTTGAAAAATTTGCCCCATGGGTAAATCATATTTATATAATCACAGGCTTTAACCAGGTACCCAAATGGCTGAATACAAAGCATCCAAAAATAACAATTGTTCCACATGAACAAATTATACCACATGATGCACTGCCAACATTTAACGCAACAGCCATTGAAATGTGCATACCAAATATTCCTGGTTTATCTGAACATTTTCTGTTGATGAATGACGATATGTTTTTTAATCGCCCACTAACGCCTTCATATTTCTATGACGCAAACGGTCGTGCCAAGGTTATGTTCAGCAATCATTCAAAACGGTCCAAGAACATTGGACAATGGATGTCACGCGTTGACGAATACACCCAGACCCTGATTCTGTCTGCTAAAATTATAAATGCCATTTTTGGCCAAGATGTTTATAAATACCGTCCATCACACGGAATTGACCCATATTTAAAATCATCATGGATAGAATGTCGCAACCACCCAATGGTAACCGGCTTGATCGACAAACAAATCAGAAATAAATTCCGCACAAACAATGAAATTCAGCGTTGGGCCTTTAACCTGTATGACCTGGTAAAAGGGCGCGCCGTATTTATCCACAGTCGTGCACGCAAACATTCGCGTCATAAAATCATAAACGCGATATACAACACAATATTTGCACCATGGATTCGTCGATCCCCGGTCGTATGTACCGACACATCACGCGCTAGAACTGCATTACTGCGTGCACCTGTTTTCTGTATCAACGACTCGCGCGATACAGACGAAACAATTCTGCGCGACAATGCAAAATTCATGGCAGAACGTTTCCCTGAAAAATCATCATTCGAGAAATAAGATTAAAATCTAATGGTATTGGTATGCGCCAACGCAATTGCAATGGCATCTGCCTCGTCTGCGGTCTTGGGACGCGCCATTGGCAGCAACATTTTTACCATTTTATCAACGGCAGATTTATCAGCATGCCCTGCCCCGGTCAATGCTTTTTTAATAACATTTGGTTCATATTCAAAAACTGGAATATCACTTTGTGCGACTGCAACAATTGCAGATGCACGAGCCTGCCCCAACAACAAAGTTGTTTTTGGGTTTTTATTTACAAATATGATTTCAATACTGCATTCATCTGGCTGGAATGTTTCACATATTTTTCGCAATTCACGAAATATCATAACCAGACGCTGAGACATTTCCATTTTTGGATTTGGCAAAATTACACCACTGGCAATATATTTTCGCGTCTGACCGGCAGATTCTACCACCGCCCAACCTGTATGCAATAAACCTGGGTCAATTCCCAATACACGCGTCGTCATTTTCTAAAACTTATTTTACTTACTGCATTATAACCGAAATATTTATTAATTTTTTTTATAATTTCATCTGAACGATACGACAATTGCAATGCATATGCGGGCACCGCAGGTCTGATAACAACATTAAATGTATTATCTCTGTTTTTTCGTATTGCTGCCAAGCGTGCAACCGACGCAATATCTGCCCCCATAATTTCGTCCCAACGCTGCACCAAATCAGCATCCGATGCACGCACACCAAAAATTCTAATTAAACCACCCAATGCCCCACCAATCGTCTGGGGACGTTTTGAGCGTTCTTCAAATTTCTTAGTTTGGTTTGACATAACTGTATTCTTTTGGCATCAAGATAAACATCTGTCCCTGGGCGTGCTGTCCCTGGGCGAACTTATACGCTTCGTCCCCTTTGCCAAAGAATATATCCGCGCGAATCCATCCACGAATTGCACTGCCTGTATCCTGGGCAATCATCAAGCGGCGGAACGGACGTCCATCAGACAAATTTGTATTTATATAAACAGGCAACCCCAGTGTATACAAATCATCATCCATGGCAACACTGCGAATTTTAGACAGCGGTGTCCCCAATTTACCGATTACATCAGGCGGTGTTGATTCATAGAAATACACATATCGTGGGTTTTTATAAATTACATCTTTGGCCAATGCTGGATTTGCCTTTAAATGTTGCCATACCGCCTCAGACGAATAACCACCTTTTGGTCTGATACCACGATTACGCAGTTCCTCGCCAATTGATTTAAATGGCATATTATTCACAGCTGCAAAGTTCAATTTCACATCCGTTCCATCTTCCAGACGCAGATTACCTGATCCTTGGATTTGAATATTTTGCACATCAACGATATTTGCCCAATATAATACACGCCCAATTTGTTTTTCAACAATATCTTTTTTTGGCACCCCTTTATACGCACGTCCATCTGTTGGGATTCCCATCAGCGGTTCATTACACTGGGTTGTTTTTGTACGACATGCTGGAATTATTGGTGAATAGTATCCTGTATACGTCCCCTTATCCCCGCCATTGTCGTTAAAGATTTGATATGGCTGGAAATTAGATTCAAACCATGCACGCACTGTTGCGATATCCGCGGACGCGCTGGGCAACATTCTGCATTTTTCTGCAAACAATTCTTTATCTGGAATCAGGCGTCCAGTATATTGAATTTTCGCCTTGCATGAATTACGAAATGCCTGCAATGCATATCTGACGTCATCATCACGCCACCCTGGCATATCCGAATAAGACACACGTTTAAAATTAGATGGAATTACTGAATTATCCCCCACAACCGTTGGTGTTGAAACATCACACGACGCCAATACAAAGGCAGATAAAATCGCAACAACCGAACGCAAAAGCGTATTTTTTTGAAAAAATTGCATTTTTACCAATCCCCCCACTTGTAAAACTTATTTATAATGCTATATTAACATAAAACACGGACGCAAGTCCAGAGTATATAAGATTAAAAACAAAAACATCTAAGGAGAACAAACCATGGCAAAATTTAATATTATTTCCCAGTTTTTAAAGGATATTTCTTTTGAAAGCCCAAACGTACCAGAATTATTCTTTAAAAATGATAACGGCCAGGCAAAATTAGAAATCAACATTGATATTCAGATTAAAGGGGCCGACAACAATTTGTTCATGGTTGACCTGATTACCAAAGTACATTCAAAACTGGAAGCTGGCGACAAATCAATTTTCTTGATTGAATCCACGTATTCTGGCTTGGTACAACTGGAAGAAGAAAAAGATGAAGAAGACAAGAAACGCACATTGCTGATTGATGTTCCAACATTGTTGTTCCCATCAGTACGCGCATTAATTACCCGTTTGACAAGTGAATCTGGTTTCCCAACATTCACGATGCAGCCGGTTGATTTTGCACAATTGTACGAACAGAAACAGGCAAAATAATAATAACACATACCCACAATTTAAAATCCCCCATCGGGGGATTTTTTTTAATCTGTCATCCCGCCGCACACCACAAAATGACAAGATTAGATCAATTAAAAAAAAAACAAAAAACCGGGGCAACCCCCGGTTTTTGAAGACTAATCTGTACTGCCATTCCACCCCTTAAAGCTGTAACCTGCTCTAGAACACGTTGCACTTGTTGGAATAGTAAAGGTAGAATCATAGGTCGCCTGTACCATCCCCGACTGACTAGACGAAGTTCCATATATAGCCCCATCACCACAATCAAAGTAAACATTAAATGTTCTGGCTAAACAAGTTTGGTCTGGGGTCATTACACCAGTAATACCAGTAGCACCAGTATATGTAAATGTCGCTTCTGTGTCTGTACCGCCACGAACGGAATAACCATCCGCACATGTCCATGTACATTCTGCCAGATAATCAACAAATATCTCCCCACGCATCCCCGTTGCAATATTTTTTACCATTTTCGTGTCAACACTTTTAATAGTTGAAGAAGTACCTTTTGAACAAGAAGACACCGGCACACAGAACGGACTAGCCGTTGTATCAATAACATCCATCTGAAAACTTTCATCCGGCGAATTACCGCTATAAACCGCCGATTTCTTCCCCTCGGTACCCCTTACAAAATACCCATCTTTACATGTTACCAGACATCCATAAACCGACTCTCCACTCGAATTCTCAACCTCGAACCTGATATTTGTTTGAACAGTAGGACCCGCCGTACTTGACCCGTTAATAGAACATGCATTCTTCATGCTTGCAGTCATGGTCATTTCCCCAATCTTTGTATACTTAAAACTATCACCAGGTTGCGCATCAGTAAAGCTACCAGATAACGTCTTCGCCCCCGATTCGTTACTAATCGAAATCAATCCAAACGCAGATAACGATGCGATTACGCGTGAACAAAGATGTTTAAATTTATATGATAACATAGTCCCTTCCTTTTTCACATCTGTTACAGATTTTAACAAAATTGCAAAATTTTTACAACTTCTTTTTCTCACACCAACAAAAAAATATACCCCCCCAGCAACGGGAACAAAAATAAAAGATAATGCTATAAATGCGCAGTTGTTGACAAGCGTAGTGTACAAACACTACCCCCCTTTGCGCCTGGGACAGAATGAACAAAAATAGTTTAGATAAAAGAAAAACCGACAACGCAGTGTACAAACATTACATACGGTGTCGGGTTTATTCGCAAATTGATAATTATAATTTATTTTTATGCAGCTGCGGTAAAGACCTTTTGTACATCATCATTCGCATCCAGCGCATCTACCAACTTTTCCAATTTAGCATATGCTTCATCGTCCAAATCCATTGGCATATTTGGCAACCATGTTAATTCTGCCTGTTCTGGTTCACCCAATTTATCGGCCAAGAATTTTTGAACATTAACAAAATCTTCTGGTTTTGTTGTGATAATAAATCCTTCTTCGGACGCTTCCATATTATCAACATCTGCTTCCATAATAATTTCCATCATTTCATCTTCACTCTTGCCGATGGATGCAGGGTACATAATCTGACCTGCGCGTGTAAACATAAACACAACAGATCCTTCTTCGCCCATATTTCCGCCATTTTTACCAAAGATATTGCGAATTTCTGGCACCGTACGACGTGGATTATCGGTCAATGCTTCAACAATAACTGGCACCGCCCCTGGACCATATCCTTCATAGCGCACTGCTTCGTAATTTTCAGTATTTGCACCCGATGCTTTTTCGATTGCACGTTTAATATTATC
>JAEIGA010009339.1_pt1 | contig 14845 bp, 10 predicted proteins | sample 9270691 | NCBI WGS metagenome assembly JAEIGA01 (sample SAMN17057246, study PRJNA624740) | gut metagenome | biome: biome; isolation source: fecal sample | host: Bos grunniens | place: China: Xizang | collected 2019
CCGATAAGGAATATTGCTGTTTTACCTGTAGGGGCGCCCCTGTGTGGGCGCCCATGGGAGGCCACATAGGGCCTCCCCTACAGCGGCTAAATAAACACCCCGATAAACCCCAATTTGAAAGCACACCGCCCATAGAAAGGAGGCAGAGCCATGTATCCCTACATATCCGTGAGCTACGCGAGCGAGAATGCCCGAAGTGCTGAGCGCATCTGCGATCTTTTGTCGCGCTACGGCTTTCGCTACGAGCGCGTACCCGACGGCCGTGAGCCCTCGGCGCGCGCGGGCGTCATTTCGGGCGCCGAGGCGCTGGTGGTGCTGACCTCTCCCGCCGCGGCGGCGCGGGAGGTGATTGCCTCCGACGTGCGACTGGGGCTGGGGCTCAGCCGCCCCGTGCTCTGCGTCAGCGTGGAGCCAAACGAGCTGGACGACCGCTTTTGCGGCGGCGGTGAAGCGGGGGCTATCCTGATTCCGTCACCCGCGCAGGATTCCGATCCACTGGCGGTGGCGCTGTTCGTGCATCGCCTCATGATCCGCCGTCTGTGTCGGTTGGACGAGTGCTTCACCTCCCTTTTGTGCGCCGACGATGCCTACGGGCGAGCCATTGAGTGCGCCGTTCGCGCTCACGTGGGGGATGCCGACGCGCAGTTTGCGCTGGGCTGTGCCTACGAGTCGGGTGACGGCGTGCCCACCCGTGAGGACGAGGCGGCCCTGTGGCTGGAGCGTGCCGCGCTGGCGGGGCTGACCTGCGCGCAGGTGCGCATTGGCGAATACTATTTGCGCGGCGTGGGGGTAGAACGCGATCCCGCCCGTGCGTTGTCCTTCTTTTCCTCCGCCGCCCGTGCGGGGGACGTGCGCGGCGTGTACCACGTGGGACTCTGCTACCTGTACGGAAGGGGCGTTCTGCGTGATCCCTCCTACGCCGTGACCTTCCTGCTCCGTGCCGCGCGGCAGGGCTATGCCCCTGCCTGCTATCGGCTGGGTATTCTTTACCGTGACGGTGAGGGCGTTCCCGCCAATCACAAACGAGCCGTGGCTTGTATGTATGCCGCCGTGGTGAGCTCGGCGACGGCCATCCGCGCGGACGGAGGTATGTCTCCCGGGGGCATGAGCGTTACGCTTCGCCGCCGCGCGCCGGGCGGATTTCGCGCGGTATCCCTCCGCCATATGCGGAGGAGCAGGCTGGTTCCCTTGATGGAGGCCCGCGCGGCCGCCAAGGGACACGGATGGACCGATGCCGAGCGATCCCATGCCACCCTGCGCTTGATGGGGCGCTGTCGCTATACCTCTTGCGGCTACGCCGAGGACGGCTGGCTGGCGGGGGAGTACAACCGCTTCCTTGCCGACGAGGGGGGCGCGTGGGACGCGCGATGGCGGGAGAGCCGCACGTCCGCGGGTCGCTCTCGTGTCGATGAACGAGGGGCTGTCGAGCTTCCCGTATGGACCTGCCGCGAGGCGGCCGAGGCGGCGGCGGAGCTGGGCCATCTACTGGCGCTGGGATGCCCCGAGGGGGGCATTCTGCCCGCCCCCACTCGCGCCCTTTCGTGGTATCGCTTTGCCGCGGGGCAGGGGAGCAGCCGCGCCATGTTCTACCTTGGCGACGCCTATCGAACGGGTCGGGGCGTTCCCCGTGACCCCGAGGGGGCGGTACGGCTCTATACCTATGCTGCCAACCTCAAATGCGAGGAGGCGCAGTTCGCGCTGGGCGTGTGCTGTGAGCGCGGCGAGGGAACGGATCAGAATTTCACCGAGGCGGCGCGCCGTTACGAGCAGGCGGCCAGACAGGGCTACGCTCCTGCGGCCTGCAATCTGGGCGGCTGTTACCTTGACGGCCGCGGCGTTGCCCGCGACGATACGGTGGCGGTTGAATGGTTTACCCGCGCGTCGGACGCGCGAGAGAGCGCCGCAGCCTGCCGCCTTGCGCTCTGCTACGAGCTGGGGCGCGGGGTGGAAAGGGACGCTGAGGAGGCGTTTGCCCTTTACCACACGGCGGCACGGGGCGGCTCTGCCTATGCGCTCTACCGCCTGGGGCTTATGTATGACCACGGCATTTTGTCCGATTGTGACGCGGGGGAGCACCGTCTGACCGACGACGTTACCCTTCTTGAGCAGCTTTTGTTTGAAAATTCGGTTCGTGAGACGGTTTCTGCCGAGGAGGCCCATGATGACGGCGCACACCTTGCGGTGTCGGTGGGTGACAGGACGACGCCTGCGGATGATGGCGGCGTGTATCTTCTGCCGCCGCGCGCTGCCTATGCCGCCCGTCTGTATGAGCAGGCGGCGGTCAGCGGTGTGCCCGACGCGGCGTACGCGATGGCCATGTGCTGTCGGGACTTTCGCGGCGATCATCTTCGTGAGCAACGCCGTGAGCGGCGTCACGAGTGGCAGGAGGTGCCGTGGCTGATCCGCGCGGCGGACGGAGGCCACCTCCAAGCCATCTACGAGTTAGGTATGTGCTATTTTGACGGGCGGGGCACGGTGCGCGACCGTGTGCGCGCCTACGCCTGCTTTGAACGTGCCGCAGATCTGTGGCGCCAATGGCAGGACTCTGAACCAGCCGCTGAATCGGCCGCTAAACCGGCCGCCGAGGCTCTGCCGACCGGCGGACTTTCCCGACGGGACGCGGCGGGCTGCGCCATTTACATGATGGGGTACTGCACCCTATATAGCCTGCTGGATGGGCGGCGGGAGCCCCTCATCCCCGCGCCCGGCTCCCCCGAGGTGCTGCGCGCCGCCGAGCTGTTCTCCGAGGCGGCTGAAACCGACCACATCAGCGCCATCACCGCGCTGGGCGATCTCGCGGCGTACGGATTTCTCCCCGCTGACACCGCTGGCGCCGTTGACACCGCTGGCGCCGCTGACACCGTTGACACCGCTGGCGCCGATGACGGGGGCAGGGATTCGCGGGCGGCGGCTCTGGAGCTGTACGAACGCGCCGCGCGGTTGGCGGGCACGGTGGAAAAGAGCATCGCGCCCCACGCCGTGGACGCCATGCTCAGCCTGGCCGAGCATCTGCTCCGCGAGGGCAAGGCGCTGGAATCCGCGGGCGATCGCGAGGGTGCCGATCGCGCCCGTACCGAGGCGTGGCGATACCTGGCCGGTGCCGCCGAGCTGGGTAGCACCGACGCGCAGGTAGGCATGGCGTACTGCGCCCATTTTGGATACGGAACGCCCGAGAACCGCGACACCGCCGCATGGTTTTTGCGCCGCGCCGAGCATAGCGCGGGCGGACATCGGTTGGCGTCCCTGTTTATGGGTGATATACTATACGCAGGTGGGGCTGACCGCCCTGCCGCCATGGCCGCGTATCGGCGTGCCGCGGCGGAACACACGCACGAGCGCTCAACCGAGTCGGTTACACTGGCGGTGCGCCGCCGCGTGCGTGCCGAGACCGAGGAGCGGGTGCGCGCCGAGGCGTTGTATCGCTTGGCGGCGATTGGCGCGGCGTATTTGGACACGCGCGACACGGCTGGCGCGCTTGATGCATCGGAAAGTCCTTTTGGCTACCTGCTCCAAGCGGTGCTGGCGGGACACGAGACGGCCGTGCGGGATCTCGCACTCATGTACGCCCACGAGGTCGAGCGCAGGGACAGCGCGGCCCGTCCGGCAATCCCCAACGCCAAACGCTCCCGTTCCCACCGCGCCCGTGCGACGGTGGAGGCGCTGGCGGTGTATCGGAGTCAGATGACTCTTCCCCCCTTGACCGCCTGCATGACCGATTACTATACCGCCCTGTGGCCCTGTCCCGTTCCCTTTGAGCGGCGGATGACCGTGGGCGCGATGGACGGCGACCTGCCCACGTACGCGACGGCTCCCGTGAGCGTCGCTATGCGTGCCGAGGCGCTGAATTATCTGGGTGACTGTTGCTTTTTCGGGCACGGACTGCCCGAGGACGCGGCGGCGGCCGTCGCTTGCTATACGGCGGCGGTGGCCGTGGCGGCTGAATTGAAGCCGCGGCGCGGCGATCGCCTCCCCGAGGGCGTGGCGTGGGCGCATTACAGTCTGGGCTGGTGTCGGCTGCGCGGCGTGGGCTGCTTACCCAACGAGCACGAGGCGGTACGGCATTTCCGCGCCGCGCCGAGCCACGCCGAGGCGTGCTTTGCGCTGGCAGATTGCTGTGAGCGTGGCGTGGGGATGGACGCCTCCAACGTCTACGAAGCATTTAAGTACTACCGCCGAGCACACAAGCTGGGGCACCCCAAGGCCGCCCACCACGTCCGCCTCATGGAGCAACGCCTCCGAGACGCGCACGGGGAGTAAGGAGAAGGCTCTTCAAATTTGGATTTGTGCCTGCGGCACGGCTCTAGCTCGGGATAGGTTGTCTCGCGCTTGCCATCTCACCCGACGGAATGGCTCTTCAAATTTGGAGTTGTAGGGGAGTACGCTGGGGGAACTTCTTGAAAGCCTCCTCACTTCGTTCGGTGCGAATTTGCCTTCGGCAAATATCGCGAAGTTCCCCCAGACCCCCTCAAGAACCTTCAAAAAATATTGCCAAAAGATATTGTCAAATATATATTTTTCAAGTTTTTTGAAGTCCAGAAACTTTTTTTCAAAAAAGTTTCTGGTGGGGTGCAGGGGCAACGCCCCTGCGTGCTCGCCTCCCCGATAAACCCCAACTTAACTAACGAAAAAGAACAAACGTTCACGAAAGGACCACGGATCACCTATGAACATTACCGTCATTGGCTGCGGCCGCTGGGGCTCGCTCATCACATGGTATCTCGCCTCCCGCAAGGGGCATACCGTGACGCTGTACGGGCGAGCCACTTCGGCGCACATGCAACGCTTCCTTGCTGAGCGGCGCAACGATCTGCTCACCCTGCCCGATAGCGTAAAGCTCACAACCGAGCTCTCGTCCTGCGCCGACCCCGCCTGCGAGATCATTGTCATTTCGGTGGGGGCACAGGGCTTGCGCGCGCTCTTTGAGGAAATGCGCCCACTGAATCTGAAGGACAAAACGGTGGTGCTCTGTATGAAGGGCATCGAGGCCGAGAGCGGCAAACGCCTCTCCGAGATCGCCGCCGAGCTGCTGGATTCCTCCATGAAGGTGGCAGTGTGGGTTGGCCCCGGCCACGTGCAGGAGTTCTACGCGGGTATCCCCAACTGCATGGTCATTGATAGCGAGGATGATGCCACCAAGCGGATGCTGGTGCGCGAATTCTCGGGCGACATCATTCGTTTCTACTACGGCGAGGATCTCATTGGCAGCGAGATCGGCGCGGCGGCCAAGAACGTCGTGGGTATCGCCGCCGGTATGCTGGACGGCATGGGACTGACCACCCTCAAGGGTGCGCTGATGTCCCGCGGCACGCGGGAGATCTACCGTCTGATCGAGGCGATGGGAGGCAACGGTATGTCGGCGTACGGGCTCTGCCACCTCGGTGACTACGAGGCGACGGTGTTCTCCCGCTTCAGCCACAACCGCGCGTTTGGAGAGGCGTTCGTGCGAGGTGAGTCTTACAGTCAGCTCGCCGAGGGCTACGCCACGGTGCGTGCGCTGGTGGTGCTGGGGCGCGTCTACCACGTCGATCTGCCCATCTGCCAAGCCGTGTATAACATTCTGTATCAAGGCGCGTCCCTGCGCGACGAGCTGGAGATCCTCTTCGACCGCGGCATCACGCGGGAATTTCATATGTGACAGCCAAGCCCCTTAAATTGGGGTTTATGGGGGTACGGGCATGCAGGGGTGAGACCCATGCTCGTAAATCCGAATTTGAAGAAGCAAAGAAAACCCCCGCCCTGCGCGCGATGCGAAAGGCGGGGGTTATTATTTCTTTGTTATGACGGATCAATCCTGATCGTCGCCGTCGAGGGCCTTGAGGTCGTCCTCGTCCACGATGCACTCGAACTTCTCGCCGCAAGCGGGGCAACGGAGGTTCTCGGGGTCAAGGGTGGCGTCGAAATTGATTACGTCGCCGCAAGCGGGGCAGACGATCTCGAAAAACTCGCCGTCGTCCTCCTCGTCTTCGTCGTCAAAGCCGCAATCAAAGTCGCAATCGCAGCAGTTGCCGTCGCAGTCGTCGTCAAACTCGTCACAGCAGAAGTCGTCGTCCTCGTCGTCGAGGTCGAGCAGAACCTCCTCTACGTCGCCGAGATCCTCGTCGAGCTCCTCGCAGTAGTCGTGGACCTCGTCGATCTGGGCCTGCAGGCTGTCGATCTTGTCTGCCATTTTCTCAACGATATCCACCAGAGCGGCAATGATCTTGCCCTCCTTGGTCGAAGCGTCCAGCTCAACGCCGTCAAACAGACCCTTCAGATAGGTTGCCTTTTCGAGCATAGCCATGATACGTCCTCCTTATAGTTGGGTATAGTGCGCCGCCTCGCGGGCGGCAAGGGATGGGAGCCTGTCCGCATGCGCGATTTACGCGCCGCGGGTTACGCGCGGGACAGGTACTCGCCGGTGCGGGTATCGATCTTGAGCTTTTCGCCGATGTTGATGAACAGCGGAACCTTAACCACAGCGCCGGTCTCGAGGGTAGCGGGCTTGAGGGTGTTGGTGGCGGTGTTGCCTGCAAAGCCGGGCTCGGTGTCGATAACCTCAAGCTCCACGAATGTGGGGGGCTCAACGCCGAGGATGGTGCCCTTGTAGGAGATGATCTTGCACATCATCTCTTCCTTGACGAACTGGAAGTTCTCGCCAACCTGATCGTGACCGATGAGAGTCTCCTCCCAGGTCTCGGTGTCCATGAAGTGATAGAGATCACCGTCATCGTAGGAGTACTGCATATCTCTGCGCTCGATGTAGGCGTTCTCAAACTTGTCGGTGGGGTTAAAGGTGCGCTCGACCACGCCGCCGCTGATGCAGTTCTTGATCTTGGCGCGCACGAATGCGGCACCCTTACCGGGCTTAACGTGCTGGAATTCGATGACCTGATAGACGACGCCGTCCATGTCAAACGTGATGCCGTTCTTAAAATCGCCGGCTACTACCATAGGAATATACCTCCAAAATATTGATTTCGCGGGAGCGTGTCCGAAGCGGATCCGCGCCCGACTATATAGATACAGCTTATTATACACTATTTTTTCTTGATTGACAAGGGGGTTGCCCGATTTTTTTCAAAAAAACCGCATTTTTTTTGCGTCGGGGCAAAAAGGAGGTGGCAAAACGTCCAAAAAATCTTGGCGGAATAGGGGCGCGAATGAAATAATTACCAAAAATCAAGCAAACGTGTTGACAAGCCTTTCTTTGTGTAGTAAAATATTATTATCTATGTAGTTATATACGCGCCCTGTAAGGGGAGTCCCCGCAAGGGGAGAAGGGAGATACGCCCGTGAGAAGCATGACCGCCTTCGGCCGCGCCACAGGAGTGGCGGGCAACCGAGAGATCACGATAGAGCTTCGTTCCGTCAATAACCGCTTTCTGGATCTGAACGTCCGCCTGCCCCGCGCGTGGGCCGCGCAGGAGGAGAGCGTCAAGGCGACCATCGGCAAGATGGGTGTCAGCCGCGGCAAGGTGGATGTGTCGGTTACCTATACAGACGTCCGTGCCTCGGAGTCGGGGGCAACCGTGCTGGAGCCCGACCTCGATTGCGCCCGCCGCTACGTTGAGTCCGCCGCGCTGCTCGCCCGCGAGCTGGGCGTGGAGAACGACCTGACGGTGAGCCGCCTCATGGCCATGACGGGGGTTATGATGCCCGTCCGCGAGGATACCGAGGAGAGCGACGACGAGCTGCGCGCCGTCCTTGAGCCCATCCTGACCGAGGCGTGTACCGCGTTCCTCGCCGCCCGTGAGCGGGAGGGCGCGCGACTGGGTGCCGACGTGCTCGCGAAGCTCGGGGGCATCCGCGGGATGGTGGCCACCATCGCCGCCCGCTCGGAGGACAACGTGCGTGCCTACCGCGCCCGCTTTGAGGAGCGGTTGCGCAATATTCTTTCGGATAACAGTATCGCGCTGGACGAGCAACGCATCCTGACCGAGTGCGCCGTTTACGCCGACCGTGTCGCCATCGACGAGGAGCTGGTGCGCCTTGCCTCCCATATGGACGCGCTGGAAGCGCTGTTCCGCTCGGAGGAGCCCGTTGGCCGCCGCATTGATTTCATGCTGCAGGAGACCAACCGAGAGATCAACACCATCGGCTCGAAATGCTCCGATGCCGCCATCGCCCGCGTGGTCGCCGACGTCAAGAGTGAGTTTGAGAAGATCCGCGAGCAGATTCAAAATATTGAATAATTAGAGAGGGAGAGCGCATGAGATTCATCAACATCGGCTACGGCAATATGGCGGCGGCCGACCGCATCGTCACCCTGGCCAGCCCCGATTCCGCCCCTATCAAGCGACTCATTCAGGACGCCAAGGACGACGGCCGCGTGATCGACGTGACCTGCGGACGCAAGACCCGCGCGGTCATCATCACCGATTCCGAGCACGTCATCCTCTCGGCCTTGCAAACCGAAACCATTGCCAATCGTCTGGAAACCAACGACGCCGAGGGCGACGGTGAGGACGAGGGCGAGGACGAGGGCGCCTGATCCCCGAACCAAAACCCGTCAAATTGGGGTTTGTAGGGATGCGAGCACGCAGGGGCGTTGCCCCTGCACCCCACCAGAAACTTTTTTGAAAACCTCCTCGCGCCGCTTCGCGGAGGCGCTCGGTGCGAATTTGCCTGCGGCAAATATCGCGAGGGTTTCTGGACTTCCTAAAACTTTAAAAAACATATATTTTACAATGCTTTTTAAGACATATTTTTAAAGGTTCTTGAGGGGGTGTGGGGGAACTTCGCGATATTTGCCGAAGTCAAATTCGCACCGAACGAAGTGAGGAGACTTTCAAGAAGTTCCCCCGGCGTACCCCCCGATAAATCCAAATTTGAATAGCACACTGTAATTTGTATAGCGAAAGCGAAAAGGAGATAGAGTATGATTTACCCCACCATCAAGGATCTGTCGAGCGACGGAAAGTACAACCGCTACGAGATCGCGCTGGCAGCCGCCAAGTGCGCCCGCAAGGTCACCAACGAGTACACCGCCCAGCGCGTGTCTGCCGAGCAGAAAATGACGGGCAATAAGGAGACCGACAAGCCCCTTTACACCCAGATCGACCGTGAGTTGCGCGACGAAAAGGCGGTCAGGACCGCCATTGCCCGCATCCACAAGGGCGAGTACCAGCTCACCCATAAGGATCCCGCCGAGCAGGAGCGCGAGGAGCAGGAGTTCCTGGAGAGCCTGCGCCGTGTCTATGACGACGAGTATGCGGATGACGCGCAGGGTGCGTCCGAGGACACTGCTGACACTGCTGACGCCGCCGAAGGCGATGCTGACGCCGCCGAAGGCGATGCTGACGCCGCCGAAGGCGATGCTGACGCCGCCGAAGGCGATGCTGACGCTGCCGAAGGCGATGCTGACGCTGCTGATGCTGCTGATGCTGACGACGCTGATGCCGACGACGTTTCTGATGCCGAATAAATGACTGAGTCAACCACAGGAGGCACCGCCATGCAAACGGATGTGACCCAAACGACCTGCGAGAGCACCGCCCGCGAGCGGTACGCGGGGGTACACGTGTTGGATAACCCGCTTTGCCTGGACGGTGTTTTCCATTACGCCATTCCCCCCGCCATGACCGATGCGGTTGTGCGCGGGGCTTTCGTGACCGTACCCTTTGGCAAGGGAAACCGCAAGCTGCTGGCCGTGGTGGTGGACGTGGTGGAGGCCGACGGCCTGCCTGCCGAGCTTCCCCGCGACCGCGTCAAGCCCGTCTTTGACGTCTGCCGCGCCGAGCTGTCGCTGGACGAGCTCCAGCTTGGGCTGTGCCGATACCTCAAGGACACCACCCTCTGCACGATGGGAGAGGCGGTACGCACCGTCGTGCCCCCTGCCGCGCTGGCGTCCCTGACCGAATACTACCGCGCCGTGCCCGAGGATCGCCTCCCCGCGAAGGCAGGCCGAGTGAACGCCGTGCTTCCTGCCGCCGACCTGATGGTCTACGAGTACCTCGTCGCCCGCGGAAGCGTGTCGGGACAAGCCATCCGCGCCCGCTTCGGGGCATCGGGTATCAAGATTCTGGAGCGGTTCTGCCGCCGCGGCATCGTGGAGCGGGAGCTGGTGGTGCGCCGCCCCGCCGTCCCTACCGAGCGGTACTACACCCTCGCCGTCCCCACCGAGGCGGCGGAGGCATCCCTGCGCGGAGACAAGGATGCCGTCCGCGTTACCTCGCAGGCGCATAAGGACATTCTGCGCCTGCTGATCACGGCGGGTGGGCGGCTCAGCGCCCGCGTCATTGAGGGCGCCACCAATGCAAACGGCGCGCAGATGCGCGCGCTGGTCAAGAAGGGACTGCTGTTCGAGAATCAGGAGGAGATGTACCGCCGCCCGACGGGAGGACTCTTCCACGGCGAGCGCACCCCCATGAGCCTCAGCGACGAGCAGGCCGCCGCCGTCAAGACCCTCACTGAGCTGGCCGACAGCGGCGAGCCGAAGGCCGCCCTTGTTCACGGCGTGACGGGCAGCGGCAAGACCTGCGTGATCCTTGAGATGATCGACCGCATGCTGGATCGCGGGCGGGGCGTGATCGTCCTGCTCCCCGAGATTGGGCTGACGCCCCAGATGCTGGGCATCTTCGAGGGGCGGTACGGCGACCGCGTGGCGGTCATCCATTCGGGACTGTCGGCGGGCGAGCGACTGGATTCTTACCGCCGCATCCGTGACGGAGTCGCCCCCGTGGTGGTGGGAACCCGCTCGGCGGTGTTCGCGCCTATGCCGAAGCTCGGTATGATCGTCATGGATGAGGAGCAGGAGCATACCTATAAATCCGATATGGATCCCAAATACCATGCTCGCGACATCGCGCGCTACCGTTGCGCTACCGAGAATGCCCTGCTCCTGCTCGCCTCGGCTACCCCCTCGCTGGAGAGCTACCACAAGGCGATGGAGGGCAAATATACCCTCATTACCCTCAAGCACCGATACGGCAACGCCGTCCTGCCCGCCGTGCGGGTGGTGGATATGCGCGGTGAGCCCGAAAACGGCAACACCTCCCCCATCGGCAGCGTGCTGACCGAGGAGCTGCGCCGCGTCAAGAGCGCCGACGAGCAAGCCGTGCTGTTCCTCAACCGACGGGGGTACAGCAACCGCGTGGTCTGCCGCTCCTGCGGCAAGGCGGTGTCCTGCTCGCGCTGCTCGGTGGCTATGAGCCACCACGTGGGGCGGGGAAGGGGAGAGCGCGGAGAGCTGGTCTGCCACTGGTGCGGCGAACGCAGGCCCTACCCCTCGGTCTGCCCCGATTGCGGATCCCCCCACCTGTCCCGCATGGGCTACGGTACCCAGCGCGTGGAGGAGGAGCTGTCCTCCCTCGTGCCCGACGTGCGCATTCTGCGCATGGATGCCGATACGACCACCACCAAATCCGCCTACAACGATCTGCTGGGTAGCTTCCGCCGCCGCGAAGCCGACATACTGCTGGGGACGCAAATGGTCACCAAGGGACACGATTTTCCCGACGTGACGCTGGTGGGCGTGCTGATGGCGGATGCCTCCCTGTATCTGGACGATTACCGTGCCGCCGAGCGCACCTTCTCCCTGCTCACCCAGGTCATCGGCCGCGCGGGGCGCGCCGAGAAGGAGGGTCTGGCCATCATCCAGACCATGAACCCCGACAGCGACGTGATAGGTCTCGCCTGCGCGCAGGATTACGAGACCTTCTACCACCGCGAGATCCGCCTGCGCAAGCTTCTTGGATTCCCTCCCTTCTGCGATATGGTGCTGCTCACCGTGACGGGAGAGAACGAGGCCGAGGTGCACCGCGCCTGCACGACCATTGCCGAAGACCTGACCGACCTCTGCGAGGAGAAATACACCGACGTGCCCCTGCTCCGCTTCGGGCCGTTTGAGGCCCCCGTCTACCGCGTGGATAACGTCTACCGTATGCGGCTGGTACTGAAATGCCGCCTGAATCGCCGCGCCCGCGCCCTGATCTCCGAACTCGTCCAAAATTTCGACGCCGCCGTGGTCAATCGCTCCCGCAGCCGCCCCTCCCTCAGCGTGGATTTCAACCCGAGCGGGATTTGAGGGAGAACGAACATCGCAGGGCTCTGCCCTGCACCCGCTTGAAACCTTTTTTGCAAAAAAGGTTTCAAGACTTCCAAAAAACCTTAAAAAGATATAATAAGCCTCATTCCGAAAGACAAATTAAGACTTCTTAACCTCTGAAAAAAACCTACCCACCGCACGCCTTTTGTGATTGACCGAGTTGGTCGCCACGCTTGGCGACAACTCGGCATTACGGCGATCGGTTCGTTTCGCGCGCGATAAAACGCGGCCATGCCGCGTGCGCGCATCATGGAGGGAAGGAATTTTCAAGGGAAACCGTAGGTTTCTCTTGAACGGCGTTTCTTTTGGTACTTTTCTTTCGCTGGAGAAAGAAAAGTACATATAAAGAAAATTAGGATTCCCTGTCCGCTAAAAAACCTTACTAAAAAAGAAAGGAGACCGCCCATGCCCCCCACCCCCATTCCCACCGCCGTCCGCACCCTGATGGAGCTGTTCGCCAAGAACGGCGAGCGCGCTTACCCCGTCGGCGGTTGCGTGCGGGATACCCTCATGGGTCTGCCCCCTCACGATTGGGACGTGGCGGTCACCACCGCCCCCGAGCGCACCATGGAGATCTGCCGCGCGGCAGGCTACGCTGTCGTGCCCACGGGGCTCAAGCACGGCACGGTCACCGTCCTCGTTGGCGAGGAAAAGCCCCGTATGCCCATCGAATGCACCACCTGCCGCACCGAGGGCGGCTACTCCGACGGGCGGCATCCCGATGCCGTCAGCTTCACGGGGCGCATTGAGGACGACCTCTCCCGCCGCGATTTCACGGTTAACGCCATGGCGCTGGACACCGCCCCCGACGGCACGCTGTGCATCCTCGACCTGTTCGGGGGACAAACCGACCTCGAGGAAAAAATCCTGCGATGCGTAGGCGACCCCGATACCCGATTCGGGGAGGACGCCCTGCGCCTGCTCCGCGCCATCCGATTCGCGGTGCGGCTGGATTTTGAGATCGCCCCGGCCACCTACGCCGCTATTCGCCGCGGCGCGGCGGGACTTGCTCGCATCTCCCGCGAGCGGGTAGCCTCCGAGCTGAAACAGATCCTCACGGGACGCAACCCCGATCGCGGCGTCGCTCTGCTGATGGATAGCGGACTCATGCCCTATATCCTTGCTGACATTCCCGTGGTTCTGCCCGCCGACACCCGCATCGCTGACCTGCCCGCCGATTATCCCACGCGCCTTGCCGCCATTTTGTGGCGTACCGAGACCGAGACGGCGCACGCCGCCCTCGTCAGCCTCAAGCCCTCGGGCGAGGAGTCCCACGCCGTCATGACGCTGCTGGATGACCGCGCGCCCCTAAATTCTGCCGCCCCTATTGATATGGCAACGGCTCGCCGCCTGCGCCACCAATACGGTGCGTTGGCACACACCCGACAGATCCTTCGCGCCGCCTTTGCTACAACCGCCGCCGACCGCACGGCCGAGGAAAGGCTGGCACAGCTGATCGAGGCATCTTCCGCCGCCCGTGAGCCCGTCACCGCCGCCGAGCTGGCACTGGGCGGACGGGATCTGATCGCGCTGGGCGTCCCGGCAGGCCCCACCGTTGGCAAGACGATGGCCCGCCTGCTCGACGCCGTCCTCGACGACCCCGCGCAGAATACCCCCGAGGCGCTCTCGGAGCTTGTGAGAAAATTTCAAGTTGAATGAATAGATTCGGTGGGTGGCGGACATGCTATATGTAACCGCCACCCCCTGATCGGGCACCCCATGGGGGGCGGCAAGGTGCGGCGCAGAAAATAATTGAAAATTTTCCAACTTTTTTTGAAAAATCTCTTGACAAATCTCCGCGCATCTGTTATAATGTCATCCGTTGAATAAACAACCATTGGGGTATCGCCAAGCGGTAAGGCATCAGACTCTGACTCTGACATTTCCGGGGTTCGAATCCCTGTACCCCAGCCATAAAAAGAGAGCAGCACAGCGTGCTGCTCTCTTTTTATGGCTGGAATATGGGCTGAAAAGCCCGGTGCAAGTTGCCGAGAGGCAGCTCGATTATGGGGCGTAGGGAGCAACTTGCCGCCGAGCCTCGCCGCAGGCGAGCGAGGAGGGGTTCAGAATCCCTGTACCCCAGCCAAAAAATCCTAAGAACTTTGTTCTTAGGATTTTTTCATTTGTGCCGACAGGCACAACATCGTTTGCGTGCTTGCACGCAACATCATTTGAGCGTTAGCTCAACATCATTGCCGCGTGCGGCACAAATGAACGAGGTTGAGGCGTTGCCTCAAATGATGTTGCAACAAGTTGCAAATGATGTGATGCTTCGCATCAATGATGTTGCGCTTCGCGCAAACGGAATGTAACCGTTCGTTCAGTACGCTAATTGATAATTGATTTTTAATCGAAAGTATGTTATAATTAATTTAAGAAAGGTGGTGTGGTTATGAAAGAGGATAAGCTCGGTGATCTATCTATGGAATTATCCGTAGAGGCTTTGAAATTAACAAAAGAGTTACGCACAAAGCACGAAACCGTTATCTCAAACCAAATCGGCAGAAGCGCAACGAGTATTTGTGCAAATATTGCCGAAAGCAAATATGCTCATAGCCGTGCCGATTTTATTGCAAAGCTTGAAATCGCACTCAAAGAAACGAATGAAACGAGCAAATGGCTTGAAATGCTTTGGAAAAGCGAATATATAGATGAAGCAAGACATAAAGCACTTGATAAAACCTGCTCAACGATAAGATTTTTGCTTGTTCGCTCTGTTCAAACAGCAAAGCAAAACGCTAACAAATAATTTTTGCCAACCGCTAATGCATAAAATTCATCGCGCAGCGCATGAATATTTTGAGGTAACCACAATCGGAG
>JAEIGA010009340.1_pt1 | contig 14843 bp, 12 predicted proteins | sample 9270691 | NCBI WGS metagenome assembly JAEIGA01 (sample SAMN17057246, study PRJNA624740) | gut metagenome | biome: biome; isolation source: fecal sample | host: Bos grunniens | place: China: Xizang | collected 2019
TAAAAAATCAGCCTGCGCACCGGGGATACCCGGACGCAGGCTGATAGCAGAATCGGAGAATCAGCCTTCTACGATTGCTTCTACGGGGCAGTTGTCAGCGCAAGAGCCGCAATCAACGCAAACATCGGCATCGATAACGTACATCTCGTCGCCCTCAGAAATAGCTTCTACGGGGCAGTTGTCTGCACAAGCGCCGCACTTAACGCAAGCATCAGTAATTTTGTAAGCCATGATTTTCCCTCCATTAAGTATGTTATATGCATTCCATGGGGAATGCATCTCTATTCTAACATGAATTTCTCAAAATGCAATCCCTTTTTTAAAAATGTGTCGTATATTTTTGCCTGTCGGCGGGGAGAATTTTCCAAGGTAGGAGGTACTTATGCGATACAGTGCACAAACACAGGATTTACTGCTTTCCGCAGCAAAGATTGCAAGGGGTCTGGGGCACGGTTATGTGGGCAGCGCCCACCTGTTGATGGCGATGGTAAGAAACGGTGATACAGCCGGACAGTTACTCCAATCGGCAGGGGTAGAATCCCGATTGACGGAACAAATTGCATCGGTACTCTATGGGGTAGGCACACCGGATTTGCCCCTGCCCCAAGGCTTTTCGTCGCAGATGCAGCGAATTTTGCATGATGCCGGTCAGGAAGCGGGGTTTCAAAACAGCGCAAAGGTTGAGCCTATGCATATCCTGCTTTCTATGTTGCGGCAGGAGCGGACTGCCGCAAGAGAGCTGATGGTGCTCAGCGGAGTGGATATGGAAGAACTATTCAGTCGGGCAGTGGAAACAACCCGGTTTAGGCAGGAAAAAACGGTGATGAAGGAGGCGACGGTGACGAAACTACTGGAACAATTCAGTGAGGATTTGGTTTTAAAGGCGGCTGCCATGGAGCCGGTCATTGGTCGGGAACGGGAAATTGATACGGTAATCGGAATTCTCAGTAGAAAGAACAAAAACAATCCTGCGCTTATCGGGGAGCCGGGTGTGGGCAAGACCGCTATTGTGGAGGGGCTTGCCCAACGTATGGCGGCAGGAACAGTACCGCCCCAACTGAAAAACAAGCGGTTATACAGTTTGAATATGGCAAACCTGGTGGCGGGCACAAAGTATCGGGGCGAGTTTGAAGAACGGCTGCGGGATGTGCTGGCAGAGATTCGGCGCACAGGGGATGTGATTCTCTTTGTGGACGAAATGCACACCATTGTAGGCGCTGGCGCTGCCGAGGGGGCCATTGACGCGGCAAATATCTTCAAGCCTGCATTGGGCAGGGGAGAACTGCAAATGCTGGGGGCAACCACCTTGGATGAATACCGTAAATTTATCGAAAAAGACCCGGCGCTGGACAGACGCTTTCGTCCGGTGATGGTGGAGCAGCCGGATAAGGAGGCCACCCTTGCCATTCTCCACGGTGTCAAACCGGGCTTGGAACGTCACCACCATATCCGCATCTCCGAAGAGGCGGTGCAGGCGGCGCTGACCCTGTCTGTGCGGTACCTGCCGGATTTGTATCTGCCGGATAAGGCCATCGATTTGCTGGATGAGGGGGCGGCCCACGCCCGTATGGAGGAAGTGTATTCCGGCAATACCCAGCAGCGGCAGGAATTGGAAGAAGAACTCCAGGAGGCGGTCCGGGAAAGCCGGTATGAAAAGGCGGCTCAGCTCCGTGACAGAATGCAGCGATTGGCGGCTCGTGGTGTTGAGGGCAGACGCGGTAAAATGGTAACGGCCGGAGATGTGGCTTGGGCTGTTTCTGCCCGTACAGGGATTCCTGTGGGCCGGCTGACCGCCAACCGACGGGAACGACTGTTGCAGCTGGAATCTATTTTAGAGAAACAGGTAATCGGCCAGAAGAAAGCAGTCAGTCAGGTGGCGGAATGTGTCCGCCGTGGTCTGAGCGGGATTCGGGAGGAAAACCGTCCGGCAGCCAGTATGCTTCTGACAGGCCCTACCGGTGTGGGTAAGACGGAATTGTGCCGGGCATTGGCAAAGGAACTGTACGGCAGTAAGGATGCGATGATTCGCCTGGATATGTCGGAATTTATGGAGAAACATGCGGTTGCCCGGCTTTTGGGTGCCCCTCCCGGCTACGTAGGCTACGAAGAGGGTGGTAAGCTGACCGAGGCGGTCCGCCGCAGACCCTACTGTCTGGTGCTGTTTGACGAACTGGAAAAGGCGCACCCGGATGTGGCGGGGATCCTTCTGCAGATTATGGAGGAGGGAGTGCTGACCGATTCAACGGGCAGAAGGGTTAGCTTTCGCAATGCCATCGTGGTGATGACTTCAAACTTGGGCGGAAATCTGAAAAGCGACGGACTTGGATTTCAGCCTACTGGCAGGGAAGAACAGACCAAAGGGGCGCTGCGCCAACATTTTACACCAGAGTTTTTGGGTCGGGTGGATGCAATCATACCCTTTACACCCTTAGATCAGACCGCCATGGAAGAGATTGCGAAAAAGTATCTTGGTGAGCTTTTGCAGAGGACTGCTGCGGCGGGAATCCAGCTTACGTTCCCAGAGGAACTGGCAGCCCACTTATGTAAAGATACAGGGGAGCAGAGCGGGGCCCGCCAGATTCGCCGTCTGGTACAGGAACAGGTGGAGGGCCCCCTTGCGGTATACCTTTTGCAATGTACTAAGAAACCAGCAAAAATAAAGTCGAAAATAGAGGACGGAAAACTTACTTTTCTGCCGTAAAAAGGACGCTTGTTCTATTTAATTAGAACAAGCGTTCTAAAATTAGAAAAACAGGGTATTTTGACGAAAAAAAGTTAAAAAAATGAAAGAAAAGTGTTGATTTTTGAAAAACAATGGTTTATACTATCAGTAAATGGAGCAAAATGGTAGTGAAGTGGAGTAAAATGGAGTGGAGGTGAACGCAAATGATCGGAAAGTACCCGGCAAAGCTGGATGAGAAGAACCGTCTTTTTGTACCTGCGAAGCTGAGAGCAGAGCTGGGCGAAGACTTTTATGTTACTTTGGGCGTCAACTGCGGTCACCGATGTCTGACGGTTTACACCGCCAAGGATTGGAACACTCTCAGTGAGAACTACAATATGCTGCCGATTTCTCAGCGTTCCGCTGCCACCAGTTTGATTTTTATGAACGCAACCCAGTGCAGTCCCGATAAGCAGTTCCGTTTTAGTCTGACCCAGTTTTTGCTTGATTATGCCGGAGTGGGTAAGGACGTTATGATTGTGGGACGTGCCGGACAGGCGGAGATTTGGGATGCAGCTGAGTTTAAGCAGTTTGAGCAGGAGAATCTGACTCCCGAAAAACTGCTGGCATCTCTGGAGGCGATCGGTCTATGAGTGAATTTCACCATATTTCGGTGCTGCTGAATGAATGTATTGAAGGTTTGGACATCAAACCCGATGGCGTATATATTGACGGCACCTTGGGTGGCGCCGGACATTCCTCTGAAATTGTAAAGCGGCTCACTACCGGTATGTTGATTGGTATCGACCGGGACCCGGTTGCCTTAAAGGCGGCAGGGGAGCGGTTGGAGAAATATAAGAATAACGTAAGGCTGGTCCACTCCAATTTCTGCGAGATGGCGCAGGTAGTTGCGGATTTAGGACTCTCCGGTGTGGATGGAATCCTGCTGGATTTGGGCGTTTCCTCTCCTCAGCTGGATGACGGCGCCCGAGGCTTTTCCTACATGGCCGATGCGCCGCTGGATATGCGTATGAACAACGAGGATCTGCTGACCGCCCACACAGTGGTGAACACCTGGTCCCAGGAAGAACTGAAGCGAATCCTCTTTGATTACGGTGAAGAGCGGTACGCACCTCGGATTGCCGGCGCAATTTGCCGCCGCAGAGAAGAAAAGCCTATTGAAACCACCTTGGAACTGGTGGATATCATCCGCTCGGCAATGCCACCTCAGGCTCTACGGGAAAAGCAACACCCGGCAAAACGGAGCTTCCAAGCAATCCGGATAGCGGTGAATGATGAACTTGGATCTGTGGAAAAAGCACTGGCTGCGGCAATCCCATTGCTGAATCCTGGCGGACGGCTGGCAATTATTACCTTCCATTCTCTGGAAGACAGAATTGTGAAAAATGCGATGGCAGAGGCAGCCAAGGGTTGCACTTGTCCTCCGGAATTCCCCATATGTGTCTGTGGGAAAAAACCGCAGGTGAAACTGATCAGCCGGAAGCCTATTGTGGCAACCGATGCTGAGTTAGAAATAAATCCCCGTTCCCGGAGCGCAAAGCTGCGGGTATGTGAGAAGTTGTAGATTGGAAAGGAGCAGGCAAAATGGCACAATATGTAGATGTCCAATATGTCCGATATTATACACAGGGCAGTGCAGCAAGAAGTGTTTTGCCTGCTGCAAAGACTCAGACAGGCGTATTGCCCCAGATGAAGAAAAAGAAGGTGCAGCGCATTTACGTTGACCCCTTTGCAATACTGGGTACCACAGTTGCTTTGTGTATGCTGATTATGATGGTAGTTGGTATCACCCAACTGCGTGCTGAACAGCAGAAAACCGCCGATATGGTTGCCTATGTAGAGCAGTTGCAGCAGGAGAATACCTCCCTGCAGGCACAGTACGATGCAGAATGTGATTTGGAAGCTGTAGAAAAAACCGCATTGGCGTTGGGAATGATTCCTTGCGGGGAAGCTGCCCGTACCTCTATTCACGTGGAGATTCCTGAGGTTGAGACCGATGTGCAGGTGAGCCTGTGGCAGCGAATCGGCACATTTTTAACAGGACTTTTTGCATAAAGTTTGTCCGGACCAATACACTTAAATAAGGCTGCGATGGGCGGCGAGGGATTCCCTTGCTGCCCATTTTTAGGAAAGGTCGGAGTGTATGGGAAAGGCTGCAAAAAAACGGGAGTACAATCGGATTCGCAAAGACACCGGACAACATAGGCGGATTACCTTGACAGCGTTATTTCTGGGGATTCTGGCATTTATTCCGCTGCTGATGCAACTGTATACCCTAATGGTGCGGGATTACGACTATTACGCCCGGCTTGCCCTGCGCAACCAAACCCGTACCACCCGGGTGACTGCCGACAGAGGACTCATCTACGACAGGAATATGAACATACTTGCCTGCAGTCGGAGTGTAGAGAATGTGTACCTTGACCCCCATGAATTGAAGCAGTCCAAGGCAGATATTTCCGCGATTGGACAAAAATTGGGGGAGATTCTCAACTTAGACCCACAATGGATTTGTGAGCAGGCAAAAGATACCAAGATGCGGTATAAGCAGATTGCCGACCGGATCGACGAGGATACAGCAACTCTGATTCGTAATTACATCAACGAACAGGGTATATCCGGTATTCACATTGAGCCAAACTCCAAACGGTATTACCCCTACGGCTCATTGGCTGCGCAGGTGATTGGTTTTACCAATGCGTCCAATTCCGGCTCAGAGGGGATTGAGGCAGCCTACAATAGCTATTTGGAAGGCTCGGTGGGAAAAGTGATTACCACCAAGGGCAACAATGAAATGGATATGCCCTTTTCTTACGAGAATTACATCGCATCCCAGCAGGGGAACAGCGTGGTGTTGACACTGGATACTACGGTGCAGGCTTGTTTGGAAAAACAGATGGAGCTTGCTATCGCCCGATATGATGTGCAAAACGGCGCATTCGGTATGGTGATGCATGTGAATACCGGTGAGATTCTAGCAATGGCGACCTTAGGCAGTTATGATCCCAATCACTACTTAGAGGTGGCTGACCCTAAGACAGCCTATGAGCTGGAGAAAATGAAAACGGAATATCTGCTGAAACCGGCGGATTCTCAAGCATTTTTAGATGGCAAGAAAGCCTACCAGCAGGCAAATCATACCGCCCTTCTGAAACAGTGGCGCAACCGGTGTATTTCCGATGGCTACGAACCGGGTTCGACCTTTAAGGTGATGACTATGGCAGCGGCTTTGGACTGCGGCGCCATTGATTTGGAAACGAATTTTCATTGCTCCGGCGCAGAGCAGATTCCCGGACGGGCGCAAAGACTGCACTGCTGGCGATCAGCCGGTCATGGAGCGCAAAAAACACCCCAGGCCCTGCAAAACTCCTGTAACTTGGCTTTTGCCCATATCGCTCTGAAATTGGGCGGTGAGCGGTTTTATGAATATGTAAAAAACTTTGGCGTGCTGGAAAAGACCGGTATTGATCTGGCGGGGGAGAGCAAAGGCGTGTTCTTCTCTAAGGAATTGGTGACCAACACGGATAAATGGGGAACGGCATCCCTGACCTCCGGCTCTTTCGGGCAGACCTTTAAATTGACACCCTTGCAGCTGGTAAGAGGCATTGCGGCTGTGGTCAACGGTGGCTATCTGCTGGAGCCTTACCTTGTCAGTCAAGTGATGGATGCAGAGGGAAATATTGTTCTGCAGCAAGAGCCAACTGTTTTGCGGCAGGTAATAAAGGAAGAAACCTCCCAAACGATGCGTAAGCTTATGCAGTCGGTTGTGGAGGAAGGAACAGCAAAAAATGCCCAGGTAGCCGGTTTTGCCATTGGCGGCAAGACCGGTACCAGTGAGAAAATTGATGTATTCGATGCCAACGGCCAGCGGGTACAGGATAAAATTGTATCCTTCGTAGGGGTTGCGCCAATGGATGATCCGGAGTATATTGTACTTGTAGCATTGGATACCCCCTCTCGCAGCACCGGTATCTATATCTCCGGCGGTGTGATGGCAGCGCCTACGGTGGGCGCGGTGATGGCGGATATTCTGCCCTATCTGGAAGTGAAACGGAATTTTACTGAGGAGGATGCGGCAGGGCGGCAGGTCACTGTGGAGGATTACACGGGCCTGACTCTGAAAGAAGCGGAAAAACAGTTAAAAGCGCTTGGCTTGACTGCCCAAACGGTAGGCAGCGGTGAGACGGTGACCGCCCAGATTCCCCTTGCGGGAAATGTGGTTTCCGGTAACAGTCAGGTGCTCTTATATTTGGGAGAAATTCCGGAGAAACGAATGGTAACCGTTCCGGATTTCACAGGTATGACCCGTCAGCAGGCCAGCGATGCTGCCGGATTGTTGGGTCTATACATTCTTGCCGCTGGAAACAGCGATTTGCATGCGGTTGTGACCGCCCAATCAGAATCGAAAGATACACAGGTCCCTGTGGGGACAACAATAAAATTAGAATTTGCCGATACTAAGGCTGCCGATTAAAGGCACAAAGGAGATTCATATGAAATTACATCAGTTGCTCGCAGGTGTGAATGTGCTTTCCGCCAATGTGAATATGGATATGGAGATTACCTCCGTGGTATATGATTCCCGCAAGGTAACCCCCGATAGCTTGTTTGTTGCCATTACCGGCTTTGCCACCGACGGCAACAAGTATATTCCTATGGCGCTGGAAAAGGGTGCAAAGGTGATTGTAACTGCCCGGCCCCAAGAGGAGAATATACCGTATGTGCAGGTGGAATCCGACCGACTGGCGCTGGCGCTGATTGGCAGCAATTACTTTGGTCATCCGGCTGATTCCATGAAGCTCATCGGTGTCACAGGCACCAACGGAAAGACGTCTACTACCTTACTGCTGAAACACGTTTTGGAAACCACCGTAGGGGCAAAGGTAGGCCTGATGGGTACCATGGAGAATATGGTAGGACAGGAGATTATCCCCACGGAACGTACTACTCCGGAAAGTTTTGAACTGCAGGCGCTCCTTGCCAAAATGCGGGATGCCGGTTGTACCCACGCTATTATGGAAGTGTCCTCCCATGCGATTGCTCTGGATAGAGTTGCAGGTCTGCACTACGAGGTGGCGGCCTTCACCAATCTGACAGAGGACCATTTAGACTTCCATAAGACTATGGAGCATTACTGTGATACCAAGGCTGAACTCTTCCGCCGTTGCAATAAAGCGGTCGCCAATAAAGATGATGCCTGGTTTGACCGTATGACTTGCAATGCTTCCTGTGAGCTGCTGACTACATCGGTCAAGGGAGCGGCAGCCTTACGGGCAGAAAACTTAGAACTGCTCTCCGACGGTATTTCTTTTACTGCGGTGTACGGGGAAGAACGGGTGGCGGTGCGTCTGCCTATCCCCGGTAAATTTACGGTGTATAATGCCTTGTCTGTCTTAGGCTGCGCAATTCAGTTGGGCATTTCTCTTGCTGATGCAGCTGCTGCGCTGGGCAGCGCAAAGGGTGTCAAGGGCAGGGTGGAGGTTGTCCCCACACCTGGTACAGATTACACTATTTTGATTGACTATGCCCATACTCCCGACGGCTTGGAAAATGTTCTGTCCTCTGTGAAAGGCTATTGCAAGGGCAGACTCATCGCCGTTTTCGGCTGCGGTGGTGACCGGGATCCCATTAAGCGCCCCATTATGGGTAGAATTGGCGTGGAAATTGCCGATTATGCAATTATTACCTCGGATAATCCCCGTACAGAAGATCCCGGAAAAATTATTCAGGACATCCTGAAAGGGGTAAATGTACCAAATAATAACTACGAAATAATTGAAAATCGTCCCCAGGCCATTCAACATGCTATGGACATTGCGGGAAAAGATGATATAATAGTACTTGCTGGAAAGGGTCACGAAACCTACCAGGAAATTTGCGGCGTAAAGTACCACTTGGACGAACGGGAAGTGGTGGCTGCATATTTGAAGGAGAAGAACGGATAATGGGTAGAATTACCTTACATCAGGCGGCACAGTGGTGCGGTGGCCGGATTGATCCTAAATATAAGGACTTTATATTTCTCGGTGCTAACAACGACAGCCGAAAAATAGAGAAAGGCCAGCTTTTTATTGCTCTGCAGGGTGAGCGGGACGGTCATGATTTCATCCCCTCTGCCTTGGAGAAAGGGGCAGCGGCGGTTCTGTGTACCCATTGTGACGGGGACTATCCTGCCATTGTGGTGGAGGATACCCGTATTGCGTTGGGTCAGATTGCCCGGGGAGAGCGGGAAAAACTGGGTATGAAAGTGGTGGGTGTCACAGGCTCTGTGGGCAAAAGCACCACCAAGGAAATGATTGCCGCCATTCTGGAAAGTACCTATCGGGTAGCCAAAACCCCGGCGAATCATAACAATGACATCGGTATGCCTATGGCAATTCTGGCTATGCCGGAAGATACCCAAGTGGCAGTACTGGAAATGGGTATGAACCATTTCGGTGAGATTTCTTACCTTACATCCATCGGTCAGCCGGACGTGGCAGTCATTGTCAACATCGGCACCATGCATATTGAACACCTTGGCTCTATGGAAGGTATTCTGCGGGCAAAGCTGGAAATTTTAGAGGGTATGCCCGCTGATGGCAAGGTTGTCCTCAATGGCGACGATTCTTTGTTGTGGAATCAGCGAAATGCGCTGGATAAGAAGATTTTTTACTTTGGCATTCAGAATACCCAGAGTGATGTGCTGGCGAAGGATGTTCGCCAGAATGAGAATGGCCTGTGCTTCACTGTTGTGGCAGACACAGGAGAAATCCCCGTTGCAATGGAACTGGAGGGTGAGCATTATGTTCTGGATGCCCTGGCGGCCATTGGAGTGGGTAAGGTGTTTGGTATTTCTGCTGATTTGATTCGGCAGAGCCTGCTCCAGTTCCGGAATATGGAGGGACGGCAGGAGATTTATGAAAAGAAAGGCTTTACCATCATTCAGGACTGCTATAACGCAGGTCCGGAGTCTATGAACGCAGCACTGAGAGTGCTGGGTAACCGGTCCGGACGTCGTGTAGCGGTGTTGGGCGATATGTTGGAGCTGGGCGTCTGCACCGATGCAGAACATTACAAAATCGGTAGAGTGGCAGCCAAAAATGCAGATGTGCTGTTGGCATATGGACCCAAGAGTGAGCGTATGCTTTATGGCGCCATCACCGGTGGTATGTCCCAGAACAATGCCAGAGCCTTTACGGATAAGGAAAAGATGACCCAGGTTCTGCTGCAATTGGCAAAACCCGGTGACACACTCCTGTTCAAGGGAAGCCGCGGTATGCGTATGGAACAGGTTCTGGAGAAGTTTTTAGAAGAAGTAAAGTAATTACGGAGGAGAACGAATGATAAGAGTTTGTATAACCGCACTGGTATCAGTAGTTCTTACCGGCGTGATCGGATATTTTTTGCTGCCTGTCCTGCGTGCACTGAAGGCCGGGCAGTCCATACGGGAAATCGGCCCTACTTGGCATAACAGCAAGGCCGGAACACCTATGATGGGCGGATTGATGTTCATTCTGTCTGCTATTGTGTGCCTGCTTATCCATATCCCCTCTATGGAAGAAAAGACAGTATTTTATGTACTGGCATTAAGCCTGTGTTTTGGCTTGGTTGGCTTTTTGGATGACTTTTTTAAGCTGAAATTCAAACGCAATCTGGGTTTGACTGCGTTACAGAAGGCAATGCTGCAAATGGCGGTTTCTGCCCTGTATCTGTACCTTCTGTATTTAGAGGGCAGCTTGACCTGCGATTTATATATTCCTTTTACAGACATAACCCTGCAGATTCATCCTATGGTCTATATTTTCTTTGCAATGTTTGTGATTGTGGGTTGCGTAAATGCAGTGAATCTGACCGACGGTGTTGACGGCCTGTGTGGCTCTGTCACTATACCGGTTATGGTGTTCTTCACCGCCGCTGCAGTATGTATGGGCAAGTTTGATCTGGCCCTTCTGCCGGCAGCGCTGGTAGGCGGCTTGATTGCCTATCTGTTCTACAACTGGCATCCTGCCAAGGTGTTTATGGGAGATACCGGTTCTCTGTTCCTGGGCGGTATCGTCTGCGGCTTGGCCTTTGCGTTGGATATGCCCTTGGTTCTGCTTTTGGTGGGCATCGTGTATATTGTGGAAACTCTGTCTGTGATTCTGCAGGTAGGCTATTTTAAGATGACCCACGGCAAGCGCCTGTTTAAAATGTCTCCGATCCATCACCATTTTGAAATGTGCGGTTGGAAGGAAGAGAAGATTGTAGTGGTATTCACAACCGTTTCTGCGCTGCTGTGTATTGTGGCTTGGTTTGCGGTAGCTGGACATATCGGCTAAGGAAGGAGCGGCTATGGCATTACAGAGTGCTCTGTGTGCCAAAGAGAACCGCCGTCTGAGGAAAAAACAGACGGACGAAGGTGTTGACCTGATCTTTTTATCGATATTGCTGCTTTTGCTTGGGGTAGGGCTCGTGATGCTGTATTCTGCAAGTTATGCCCAAAGCCATTATGATACCGGCTATACCCAGTCTACCCGCTATCTGCAGAAGCAGGGTCTGTGCGCATTGATCGGTTTGGTTGCTATGGTGATTCTCAGCCGGATTCCACCGGAATTTTGGCTGAAATGGGCATGGGTGCTGTATGGTTTCAGCATTGTTCTTCTGCTTTCTGTACTGGTATTCGGGCAATCCGTCAACGGTGCAAGACGCTGGATCAATATTGCGGGATTACAGTTTCAGCCGTCGGAAATTGCGAAATTCACCCTGATCGTCCTGTTTGCCAAGCTTACAAAAGATTTTGGGAAACGGGCAAAGGAATTCGGTCGGGGCGTTCTGGGATTTGGCGGAGCGCTGATGGGAATTTTAGTTCCGCTGGCATTGGAAAAACACCTGTCTGCCATTATGCTGATGGGCATGGTGGCGGTGGTGATGATGTTCGTAGCGGGGACACACCCGAAATGGCTCCTTGCCGGCGCTGCAGGGGCGGCAATCTTTGTGATTGTATATGTAAGCCTTATGGGTTATGCCGGTGACCGGGTAACCGCATGGCGGCATCCGGAACAGGACCCCTCTGATACCGGATACCAGATCCTCCAGTCGTTGTATGCCATTGGTTCAGGCGGCTTGTTCGGTCTGGGGCTGGGAAAAAGTAGACAGAAATATCTATACCTGCCATTTCAGTATAACGATTATATTTTTGCTATTATTTGCGAAGAATTGGGCCTTGTGGGCGCAGCGCTGATTATCCTTCTGTTTGCTGCGCTGATTCTGCGTGGCTACTGGATTGCACTCCGTGGCGTCAGCCGTTTCCAAACGGTTCTGTCGGCAGGACTTGTGACCTTGATTGCGGTCCAGACGATTTTGAATTTAGGTGTTGTGACGAACCTGTTGCCGTCTACCGGCATTGCGCTGCCATTCTTTTCCTATGGAGGTACAGCGCTGGCGGTGAACTTGGGGGAGATGGGGATTGTGCTGAGCGTTTCCCGTTACCGTAACAGTACTTCACAACAGGAGGAAGTCTTATGAATGTAGTATTTACCTGCGGTGGTACCGGTGGTCATATTAACCCCGCCATCGCAGTTGCCAATACCTTAAAAGAGCGCCACCCGGATTGTAACATCCTTTTCGTCGGCGGTGAGGGGTACATGGAAGAGAAGCTTGTTCCTAAGGCCGGCTACCAGCTAAAGGTACTGCCTGCTTACGGATTGGAACGAAGCTTTTCTGTCAGCGCGATGCGCAATAACTTCCAGGCAGTGAAAAGCGTGCTGACTGCTGTGGGTAAATGCAAAAAAATCCTCAAAGAGTTTCGGGCGGATGTGGTTCTGGGAACGGGCGGTTATGCCAGCTTTCCTGCCTTATATGCGGCAAAGCAGCTGGGAATTCCTACCTGTGTTCACGAATCCAATGCCGTGCCGGGGCTGACCACACGTCTGGTCTCCCGGTGGGTAGATAAGCTGCTGGTCAGTTTTCCGGAGAGCGCAAAGCACTACCGCCATCCGGAGAAGGTAGAAGTTGTGGGTATGCCCGTCCGACGGGAATTTATCTATACGAAGAAAGCTGACGCCCGGGCAGAATTGCAGCTGGATAGCCGTCCTGTGGTGGTTTCTGCCTTTGGCAGTCAGGGTGCAAAGGCAATGAATGAAGTAATTGCCAAGTTGTTTGCTTTGGAGCAGGCAGCAGGTTTCCCGTTCCGCCATATTCATGCGGTTGGCAGCTTCGGCTGGAAGTGGATGCCGGAATATGTAGCTGAGCAGGGCGTGGATTTGAAAGAAAATACTGCCATTACCATGCAGGAGTATATCTATAATATGCCCACTGTAATGGCTGCGGCAGATGTAATTATCAGCCGGGCAGGCGCTTCCAGCTGCAGTGAGATTGCTGCCTCCGGAACACCTTGTATTCTGATTCCTTCGCCCAATGTGACGGACAATCATCAGGAGAAAAACGCACGGGCGTTGGAGGCACAGGGCGCAGCGGTTGTTTTAACAGAAAAGGAGTGCACTCCGGAACGTCTGTATGATGAAATTACCAAGCTGATTGGAAATCAGAAAGCATATACCAAGATGGAAAAAGCATTGTATGCCATGGCGGTACCGGACAGCGCAGAGCGTCTGTGTACGGTAATGGAGCAACTGGTAAAGAAAAAGGAGAAACACAATGCAGACCAAGAACAGAAATAAAATGCGTGTCACCGGCAAGCCTGCTCGGCAAAAAGCAGGCCGTCCTTCTCAGGAGCCGGAGATGCAAATTCAATATACCCCGGCCAAGCCTTTCAACCGCAACCGATTTTTGCTGCACATGGCAACGGTTTTGGCTGCGGTGCTGGCTTTTGTGCTGGTGATGTCCATCTTTTTCCAGGTTGAGCAGGTGATGGTTTCCGGGGCTGAGAAATACACCCCGTGGGAAGTGAAGGAAGCGGCCGGAATTCAAGAGGGAGATGCGCTGCTAAGTCTGAGTGAAGCGAAGATTACAGCGAGAATTCGGAATAAATTACCATATGTTGGCGATGTCCGCGTGGGAATAAAATTGCCGGATACGGTCAATATTGAAATTAAAGAGCTTGCGGTGGTATATGCTGCGGAGGATGCCGATGGCGCTTGGTGGCTTATGGATGCAAGCGGCCGGATTGTGGATAGTACCGATGTGGCAGCTGCCAAGGGATATACACGGATTCAAGGTGTGAAAATCCAGGCCGGAGCAGTAGGTCAGCAGGCTGTCGGCTTCCAGCCGGAAGCGGAAATTGCTACGGACTCCACTGATCAGGTGGTGGCAACACTGCCGTCCGTTTCTGCTAAAGAACAGTTCGATGCTGCCATTCAGATTCTGACCGCACTGGAGAAAAACGGTGTTATGGGTGCGGTGAATACGGTGGATGTATCGAATCTGTTAAAGCTTTCTCTTATGTACGATAACCGCTATCAGGTAACCTTGGGAGATACATCCCGTATGGAATACAAAATCGGCGCAATGAAGTCATCAGTGCAGGAGTTGGGTCAGTACCAGAGCGGATATTTGGATGTAAGCTTTACGATTTGGCCCAACGAAGTGGGTTACAGACCTTTCGAAAATAACTGAATCCAAAATATATAATTTTTTTGACAAAATATAAGAATTTCTATTGACCAAATGGAATTTTCGAGATAGAATATACAAGTACAATTGTAATTATGGCAAACTGGGCGCATCGGTTTGCAAAACGATACATAGGAGGAAAGCACAATGGCAGAAATGTTTCAGGAGCGCGTTGTAAAAATTAAGGTAGTTGGTGTCGGCGGCGCCGGCAACAATGTTATTAACCGTATGATTGAGGCCGGTGTAGAAGGCGTTGACTTTGTGGTTATCAATACTGATAAGCAGGACTTGAATAAGTCCAATTGCAAGACTAAGGTGCAGATCGGTGAAAAGCTCACCGGTGGTATGGGCGCAGGTTCCAAGCCCGAAATCGGCCAGAAGTCTGCTGAGGAATCCAGAGCTCAGATTGCTAAGATTCTGGAAAACACCGATATGGTATTTATCACTGCCGGTATGGGCGGTGGCACCGGCACCGGCGCAGCTCCCATCGTGGCTGACCTGGCTCGTGAAGCCGGCATCCTGACCGTTGGCGTTGTAACCAAGCCCTTCAAGTTTGAAGGTGCTAATCGTATGCGTCAGGCTGAAGAGGGCATCGCTGCTCTGTCTGAGAAGGTTGACTCCCTGGTCA